>Ga0209347_1000101_pt1 | contig 243534 bp, 204 predicted proteins | sample AutmiccommuBRH23_FD_187382 | JGI IMG/M metagenome (GOLD analysis project Ga0209347, IMG submission 187382) | Deep subsurface microbial communities from Mt. Terri, Switzerland - Autotrophic microbial communities BRH/23 (SPAdes) (version 2) | ecosystem: Environmental > Aquatic > Deep subsurface... | reverse complement strand
ACAACCATTGCGGTCTGGAATTGTATCGATAAATGGAAATGAAGTGGTTGCGAAGCCAAATGTGCCTATTGAAACAAAAACTCTTATCAAAAAGTTAATTTCAGGTCACTAATTTGAGAAACTCAGGAGATTGGTTATGCTTTGCGCATCTTGTTTTGAATTGTGATCACAAACCAGCCGATCAGAATAGTACATAATAACCAAAAGAATAAGGTGCTGTTCGATCCCCAATTAAATGTGGTGTTGATTGTCAGTATGAACCAAAATACACCTAAAAAGAAGGTTGGCATGGGTGATGATTGTTGTTTTTTCATAAAAACCTCGCATTAGAATAATTGTTCTAATTATAATAACAGAAAATATATTCTATTACAAGTATTTTTTAGAATTTGTTTTCTAAAAATAATAAGAGCATGCTGAATGTTCGTTCACCATGCTCTATCAATCGTTCAGACGCTGTTATTGAAAACACGTCTTCTTGGTATCATCTTAATAAAACGAGGCTAGCGGGTGTTTTTGTTAAAAACACCCTGACCGCTATCATGAAATATCCATTTTTTTTACTGTGTATTCTCTTTGTTTGCTACAAAAGCACGAATCACATCTCCATAAGAGATTAATCCAACCATTTCTTTTTTTTCCATAATGAGTAAATGACGGGCGTGTTGCTTTGCCATTATTTCCATACACTCATCGAGACTTGTATCCGGTCTGACGGTTATCACCTCTCTGGACATGTACTTTTCTATTTTTCGATCAATCTCACAAGATTGTAATTTCGCAATCACATGCACGAAATCACGTTCAGAAATGATCCCCACCAACCCCATTTCATCAACCACCGGTAATGCTCCTATATCTCGTCGAGACATGATCTTTAACGCATCCAGGATCGATGCTTTGGGGTGAATGCTCCAAAGATTATTTTGTTTTTGATCAAGCAAATCTTTCACTGTTATCATGGTTGGTCTCCTCCTCCGAAAGGTAGGTAAAAAGGGCAAACTTTTGGAAGTTTTCTTTTGGTCAAAAAAATTTTACAACTTTTAATATCTGTTTCCCAATGTTAATACTAACGGTTTTTGGTTGTGAATTCAACCAAAATTATAGGGGAAAATTATCCCGAAATGATTAATTATTGGATGAAGGTTGTGTAAATTAAACGGATGATGGTGGCTGCGGTGACCACGAGGAAAAAGGCGCGAATGAATCTAGCACCTGAACGCAACACCAATTTTGATCCCAGGAAAGCACCGCTCAACTGCCCGGCAGCCATGGCAAGTCCGGGAATAATTAAAATTTTCCCCCCTATCGCAAAAAAGATCAGGGAAACAATATTGCTTGTGAAATTGACCAATTTGGTGTGTGCTGTTGCCTTCTTCAAGTTAAAACCAAGCAAAAAGACGAATGCAAGCATCCAGAAGTTGCCAGTACCAGGACCAAAAAAACCATCATAAAAACCCAAAAGAAGACCAAAAATTAAAAAGAAAAGATTGGGATTGAGTTTACCTACCTGGTCTTTCATACCAAGGTTTTTTGATATCAATACAATCAAAAAAACGATTAGCAACAAAATGGGGATCAGATATTGTAGGATATCCTGTGACAATTGTTGAATAGCGAGTGTTCCAATGGTGGCACCGATAGCTGTAAAGAAAATACCCCACCCCATTTTCTTTACCTTAACCAGACCTCCCCGATAATAATTAATGGAAGCCATCAAACTGCCAAAGGAAGATTGAAATTTGTTGGTTCCAAGTGCAAAATGAGGTGGCAGCCCAACGGAAAGCAAAACAGGTAAAGAGATGATACCGCCACCGCCAGCGATAGAATCAACAAATCCGGCCATAAAACCGCCGGTAAATAGGATCAATAAGATGGGAATGGTGAATTGTTGTGGCATCTGTTCCAGAGTCCATCTATAGAATTTTGGTGAGCAGGATCATAACATGTTCAAGCATGAATGAGTAGGGATGCTGAGTTTTTCGACAAAAAACCGCTGCCTAACCAGGCAGCGGCTCTTTGTTTTATTTACATTAGTCTAATAACGCGAGAGCGTTGTGATGGCAGGTACACGATCGAACATCCAGAAGGATAAGGGAAGACCCAGACCAAGTGTTATCCCTGCGATCGCCCATGCAGAAAGCAGCCATAGTGCACTGAACCACCAACCAATCAAGATGAAATACAAAGCCCGGGCAAGGAAAGATGGTTGTTCTTTGGTATATTTTCGCATCACCCAACGACCGTCTTGTTGTACCATGTAGCGATTTTCACGTACTGGTTTGAGAGTCATGATCTGTGGGATTCGATTGAGCATCATTAATCCCAGTGGCAGCCCGATGATGGATACTACCAAAACCCAGGCGATCGTGGTCCAGATTCCGCCCAGCCATAAACCAACAAATATGAAATAAAGAGCGCGGATCAGCAGACCAGGTCCTCTTTCTTGTTCGATATAAACGCTTGAATTTGCCATTGATTTATCCTTTCTTTGAATAAAATCCACTGTGATTTTCTTTTGTACTACAATATACGCAAAATATTTATAAAAGTTTCGCTATCTATCATCTTATTAAACGGGGCAAACCGTAAATTATTAATATGATCGCAAAATTTGAAAAAATAGAAAAAATCATTTGGAAAAAGATCTAAGAAAAGGTTCTTGATTATGCAGAAATTCCCATTTTTGAATAAATCTTTATTTTTTCTTTGCCTTCCAATTTTGCCTGGATCAGGGCTTGATCAGCTTTTTCTACCAGCGTATTAATATCGGTGCCATGATCTGGCAAAAAAGCGATCCCTGCACTGAAAGTGATAATCATTTCAAGTTTACCAAACCTGATGGGGAATTTAGCCTTTTCTCGGAAACGATCCATGAGACCCTCAAAGTCGAGTTCCTCGCGGATATCATCAAAAATGATAACGAATTCACTGTCTCCGTAACGAATTACGATATCATCTTTGCGTTTAATTTTCAGAAATGCATTCGAAATCTCCAGTAATACATCATCAGCTTCCTGACGGTTGAGCATGCTGAGAACGATATCAAAATCATCCAGATTGATCATGGCAATCGCTAATCGTTTTTTAATGAAGAGAGCATTTTTTAATGCCTGTTCACCGAACTCATATAGGAATTTTCGATTAAAAAGTTTGGTTACATGGTCAATATTCGCCAATGTTTTTAACATTTCATTCTGATTATTTAATTCCAGATTCTTATTCTTAACCTGATAATAGCTTTTGGTCAGGTTTAAAACCTGCAAAAAAACCAGAACATAAACAAACGATACGGATCCTAACATCAACAGGTCGTTAACTTTTCCCCCACGAATAATCTGGATGAAATAGGTCAGTGGAATGAGCAGGAAAGAAATTCCAAGAATATTGATAACATTCCGGTTTGCATCGATACGCAAAAAAATGGTATTCGGTTGAAATTTCGACAGGGATGGGTGTAGAAAGGCAACCCCTACCAATAAATAGCCAATAGCATAAAATAATTCCATGAATTGCACCTGCCCTAATTCGGACAATAAGAATATTTGGGACGTAAATCCATAAAGTTTGAAGTAGTTCAGAATCCCGATGATCATTATAATTCCGGCTCCAAAAATGATGTACAACGCTACAATCTGACCGGATCTCAGCATAATAATCAGCGCCAGAATAAAAACGATTAAAATAATTGCCATGACAAAAATGATTTGTTGAACCATTACAAAAAGTGAGGAGGGTTGAATAAGATCATCTTGGAGAACCAGGACCCATATAAAAATAGCTGCGGAGAAGGTGATAATTAATCCATTAATTAGTGTACTGATGGAAATCTCTTTGCGATAATTTTTAATCATGAATAACATACCGATAAAGAAGAACAAACCTCCCAAAACATAAAAAACTGCTTCGTATATTAAATAAATCTCATTTCTTCCCATGTAGAAGTAAATACAAAAGAAAATATTTCCAATGGAATCGAAAAACTGACCCAGACCAAGCAAATACCAACCTTTGGCAGGAAATGGCTTATGATAATATATTCCCAACCACATACAGGCACTCGCCAGGAATGAAAAGAAGATAATATACCCGGAGTCGAGGGCTGGATTTTGACCAATTATCAATTTGATCAGGATCAGAACAAGACCAAAAACACTGACAGATTTCCAAATAGTTTCTTTGTCTGTGAATCTTTTTATTAAATTCATTTATCCCTCTGGGTGACAAAACGAAAACTGCAAGATGGTGGATACGATAATTATTGTAATTATAGCAGGCCAGTAATTATTTATTGTCAACTTTCTATAATAGTATCAAAAAGAATTATTTGTTTCTTTTCAATTTAGTGGATGGTGTGTTTTTGACGTTGATGCTCATAAAAAACATCCAACAACCCTGGTTTGTTGTGTTGTAAAAAAAGGATTTAATTGCGTTAATCTTATTTTTGAACAGAAATACCCTCTGAAAGAAGGTGTTATTTATGGAATTAGGATTGACTTTATCTACATGATTCTAAATTAGGTTTATGTAAATGCCAATTCGTGTTTTTTTGGTAGGCATGCACCATCTGGATGAGGGTCTCTTCTTTAAAATGAGGACCCAAGAGCTGCATGCCAATTGGCAATCCCTGATGATCAAAACCGACAGGAAAAGCCAGACCCGGCACACCAGCCAGATTTGTGGGCAGAGTAAAAATATCCTCCAGGTACATGGCAAGCGGATCGTTGGTGTGGTCGCCGATCTTAAAAGCAGTTGTGGGGGCAACGGGGGTTGCGATGGCATCCACTTGTTCAAAAACCTGCTCGAAATCACGTTTGATGAGCGTACGCACCTTCTGCGCTTGCCCATAATAAGCATCATAATAACCAGCGGAAAGAGCATACGTGCCCAGCATGATCCGGCGTTTGACTTCTGATCCAAAACCGCTTCCACGTGTGTCCTTGAACCGCTGCCACAATGTTGCTGATTCAGCAGAATAACCATAACGCATACCATCATACCGAGCGAGATTGGCAGATGCTTCCGCTGTTGCGATCAAATAATACACTGGTAGTGCATATTCGGTATGAGGCAGACTGACCTCGACTATTTCTGCCCCCAATGCTTCCATCTGAGCTATTGCAGAGCGAACAGCTGAATCTACTTCCGCTTGAATCCCTGCGATAAAATATTCTTTCGGGACACCAATCCGGACGCCTTGCAGGGAGCCGTTTTCGGAGAGGGAAATGGAGGGTACGGGAATTTCCATGCTGGTGGCATCTTTTGGATCTCTTCCGGCTATGTGTTGGAAAATGATGGCGATTTCTTCGGCGTTATGTGCAAAGATACCGACACTATCCAGTGATGATCCGTAGGCAATCAACCCATAGCGTGAGACCCGCCCATAGGTTGGTTTCAATCCGGATATCCCACAAAAAGAAGCCGGCTGACGTACCGATCCACCCGTATCACTTCCCAGTGCCACGGGAGCAAATTGTGATGTAACAGCAGCCGCTGAACCACCTGATGATCCACCGGGAACGTGTTCGAAATTCCAGGGATTACGGGTGGTCTGGTAAGCTGAATTTTCCGTGGAGGAGCCCATGGCAAATTCATCTGTGTTGGTCTTACCGAGCACAACCACACCTGCATCCAATAATCGCTGGACTGTTGTGGCAGTAAATGGAGGAACGAAATTCTCAAGAATTCTGGAACCACAGGTACAGCGAATATCCTTGATGGCCAGTACATCTTTTATGGCAATTGGCAAACCGAGCAGAGCAGGGAGATTGTCACCAGTATTGTTTTTCAGACGAAGGTCTGCTGCTTTGGCTTGTTGCAAAGCTAATTCAGGTGTCAATGTGATAAAGGCTTTGATCTGTGGCTCGAATTCCTGGATACGATCCAGATACGCCTGGGTCAATTCAATACTGGAAATTTCCCGACTTTGCAGCAAAGCAAGTGCCTGTGTGATCGTCAGTTCTGTCAGCTGGCTCATTGACCATTCTCCATAACAATCGGCACCTTGAATTGCTGATCTTTCTTCTGAGGGGCATTTTGTAAAACAGAATCAGGGCTGAGTGCTTCCAGGACAACATCTTCCCGTAATAATGTTTGCTCGGGTAATACCGATGCGGTTGGCGGAATATCGCCGGTATCTACGTTCTGTAAATTGGCAGCATACTCAAGAATGGAGGAGAGCTGTTCCCGATATTGTTCTTTCTCAGCGTCCGATAATTCTAATTTTGCCAATTCAGCAATGTGTTCAACTTCCTGGATGGTCAATTGCATGGGAGTCTCCGAATGGAAATTTGTAGTCGCTAATTATAGCACTGGTTTGGTTAAGTCTGAAGAATCTCAGACATAAACCGTCCATAAGATGCACAATTATTGATGAGTATTGAAGGTAGGTCATTTTAAAATAAAATGGTTGGCAGATCTTGCCAACCATTCTTCGTTTTAAAAATTCTTGCCGTTACAAGGTTCTCTTTTCCCGGTCGTAATTTTGACCTAAGAAACCAGGAACCCGGGAGCGTTTGAAGGTGAAGACCATCACCAGAATGGTTGCCACGTAGGGCAACATCTGCAGGATTTGGTAAGGTAATGCGATACCAATAACCTGAACCCGGAATGCCAGCACTTCCACCGCAGAAAAGAACAACGAACCGAACAGAATCGGTAGAGGGCTCCAGCCCCCAAAGAATGTCAGCGCGATGGCTAACCAACCGCGACCCATGGTCATGCCTTCCGTGAATGTTCCAGCGTAAACCATCGGTAGATAAGCTCCTGCCATACCGATCAACATACCACCGATGATGGTACTCCAATAGCGCATCCTGGTGGTATTGATACCCAGGGAATCTGCTGTCATTGGATATTCACCTACAGAACGCAATTCCAACCCTTTTTGTGTGCGGTACAGGAAATACCATAATCCGATCGAGACAAGGATTGATACGTAAACCAGAATATTCTGGTTGAACAAAATAGGTCCAATCAAAGGGATCTGGTTCAGTACTGGAATGGAGATGTTTTTTAAGGTCGGGATCAATGGAGGTGAAAGTGTGATCCCGAGAATAAGCTTGGGTAATAATGTTGAAACACCCAGACCAATGAAAAAGAGCGATAAACCGATTACGAACTGGTTCATCTTGAGCGAGGTGGTGAAGTAAGCCAAAGCCAGACCAAACATTCCACCAGCCAGCATGGCAACGATCACACCAATGAAAATACTACCGGAGAAGTAACTCACCAGGAAACCAATAGAGGCTCCTACCAGCATGATTCCTTCTTGAGAAACATTAAAGACACCTGTTCGACCACCTAACATTGTCCCTTGACCTGCAAGAACAAATGGGACCATTGAGAGGAGAACGAGTCTTAAGAAATCTATGATTGTTTCCATTATTTATTTCCTCCTGACAACGTCCGATAAGAGGACGAATAGTAAGATAAGAGCTTGCACGATAAAGACCATTTCCACCGGGATCATCATGGTTCGTTGCATGGCACTGGCACCGACTTCCAGTACTGCAATCAGGAAAGCGACAAATGGAACAGCGCCATTATTTCCTCTAGAGATTAAGCCGATGATCAAACCAAGCTGAAGAAAATTCGATTGCATCCCTTCAATCAAGCGATGTTGGGGTCCTGCTACTTCGAATGCTCCTGCTAAACCGGCAACACCTCCCGCCAAAACCAACGAGAGAACGAACATTCGTTTTACTTTGATGCCAAAGACACCAGCTGCACGGGGATTTGCCCCTGTAGCAATTAATTCATATCCGCCGGTTGTCCTTGAGGTATAAATGTATACCCCAATAGCAACCAAAACGGCAAGAATGATTCCTGCGTGCAAGGGAGGATTATTCACCAGAAGCGGTAGCCAACCGCCTTTCCCAATCGCGATTGTAGTCGGGTGTCCAGCACCAGGATCACGCCAGGGTCCGGTAGCAACTAAATCGATCAAAAAGAAGGCGATAAAGTTAAAAAGCACGGTGGTAAGAATTTCATTGATGTTGAATTTATAAAGCAACCAGGCCGGGATGAACCCCCAGATAGCACCTGCAATCACACCACCAATGATAACCAGCGGTAATAATAAAATAGCGGGTAAATCAGCGAACATGATACCCATTGCTGCTGCGCCAATTCCACCAGCCATCATCTGACCTTCACCACCAATATTAAATTTTCCTGCTGTGAGTGGGATGGTGAATGCGAAGGCTAACAAGACAAGAGGAATAAACTTAAGGAGTGTTTGAATGAATCCATTTGGCGTTCTGAAAGATGTAAACAAAATAGTTTGATATGCCTTGAAAACATCAAAACCCATTAATGAAATAAAAATTCCAGCCGCAACAAAGGAAGCCAACACAGCAAGCAAATACGGAAGGATTTTCTTTACAATTGTCATGATACTGCATTCTCCTCTACTGGTTGATTCTCTAATTGAATGCCACTCATCAACCTTCCAATAGCATATTTATCAAATTCTTCTCGTTTCAGAATACCTAATATCTGACCGCGATATATCACAGCAATTCGATCACTGATCCGAATTAATTCATCCAAATCCTCAGAAATGAGCAACGTGGAATAACCAGCTCCACAACGGGCTAACATTTTTTGGTAAACAAAATCCATAGAAGGAATATCAAGTCCGCGCGTTGGATTATGTGCGACCAACATCTGTGATTCCATCGAGAAAGCACGAGCGATCATTACACGTTGAATGTTACCTCCAGAGAGATTTCCTCCGACATCAGCGGGTCCATTGGTTTTTATGTTGTATTCCTGAATATGCTTTGTTGTTTCTGCATAGACAGTCTTCCAATTGATAAATCTGCCATCGCTATAGGGTTTGACCCGATGTTGACCCAAAATTAGATTTTGAGCCACCGACGCTTTTGGCAGGAAACCATCGCTTAATCGATCTTCCGGGATATAAGCAAAACCGGATCCTAATAAATCTTCGTTGGTCATCTGGCTGATATCATCACCCAGGAAAAACTTCTTTCCAGAGCTGATGGGAACTACGCCAGTAACCACTTCAGCCAATACACGTTGACCATTGCCAGCCACACCCGCCACGCCAACGATTTCACCACTGAATACTTCCAGGTTGATATCCGTCAAGCGGGAAATTCCATCCGAAGAAACCAGACTGACATTTTCCAATTTAAATTTAGCGCTTTCGGAAGGATCTCTTTGATATTTTTCTCGTTTGTCGGTGGAAAAATAAATCGAGTTTTCAATATTCATCTTTTCACCAACCATTGCACGCACAAATACCTCTTCAGAGGCATCTTTACGATCAAGTGTGGTGATATTTTTGCCTTCCCGTAAAACAGTTATACGATCGCAGACACTCAGGACTTCGCGTAATTTGTGCGTTATGAAAACAATACTAAGACCATCATTTACCATCACGCGCAGGGATTCAAACAAAGCATCAACTTCCTGTGGGGTCAGGTTGGTGGTTGGTTCGTCCAGAATGAGAATATCAACACCACGATATAAAGCTTTAAGAATTTCTACTTTTTGGCGAGCACCTACTGTTAGCGTGCTCATAATTTCATTCAGTTTAACATTCAGACCAAATCGCTTACAAAGTTCCAACACTTTCTCTGCTTCCTGGTCCATTTTCATTGTGTATTTGTTTCTTACATCGGTCCCGAGGACAATGTTCTCTAAAACCGTAAAACTGCCAATTTGTAAAAAGTGCTGGTGTACCATGCCAATACCCTGGTTGATGGCATCGCGTGGTCCTTGAATACTTACGGTCTTATCTCTTAACAAGATCTCGCCTTCATCTTTGCGATATAGACCATATAAGATGTTCATCAAGGTGGTTTTTCCGGCACCGTTTCCCCCTAACAAACCGTGAATTTCACCTCTTTTAAGTGTGAAAGAAACACTATCCAACGCCACGATTTGTCCAAAAACTTTGCGTACATTCTTCAGTTCAAGGATTGTAATATCTTCCATCATTGAAATACCTTTAAGCCCGGTAAAAGAACAACTAATAATTTTTTGAGCGGTTCCAGGCTCGTTCTTCTAATAACCGTGCGTTGTCATTCAGGCAACGCACGGTTTGATCAATAAATTGTTCGACGGGTTATTTGATTTCGCTGGTGTCTTTTACGACCTGGATTTTTCCACTGACTACATCAGCAATGATGGCTTCTACTTCGGTAGCAATAGCAGGATCAACATTCTGTAATGGAGTTTGGATTAATGCACCGGTGTCAAATCCCAAAGGATAATAACCACCCAATTGGCCAGCTAAAACACTATCATAGATTGATTTCAACGGAACGGTGAAATCGTAAATGAAAGCAGTGATGTAATTCTCTGGGGCATAGGAGGATTTGTCGGTGTATTTGGCAGTAACCAAAACCTGGCTAGACGAAGCTTTTACAGCTTCAAATAAACCAAACATACCCAGATTGAGTGAACCCATAATGACATCACAACCTTCAGCGATCAGTGCATCGGCAACCTGGCGGGCTTTGGTGGGATCATTGAAATCGCCAGTCCATACCATTTTGACTTCTACATCCAGACCAGAGTCAGCGACTGCTTGTTGAACAGCATGTGCTTCTGCGTAGGAGAATGGCAGAGTTAATCCACCCAGGTAGCCAATTTTTCCAGTTTTGGTTGCACGGGCAGCAACTGCACCAATGGCATAGTAACCAACATGGAAATTGCGGTCAATGAACCACAGATTTGCAGGTGAATTGTCTAATGGTGCATCACCTTCAGCAATGAAGACAACTTCCGGGAACGCAATTGCCAGTTCAGCAGTTTGGGTAACAAATTGTCCACCATGGGTCCAGATGATGTTGAAACCAGCATCGATATATTCGCGCATGACACGATCAACATCCGGAACTGCAACACTTTCTGAATATGCGGTTTCAATGCCGGTCTCTTTTTGAAGACCAACAATACCTTCATAAGCGAGGGTGTTATAGTCTGCATCTGTGATCACGCCAGGGAAAATCGCGGCGAGTTTCCAGACTTTTGCTTCGGGTGCTTCTGCTACCGGGGCTGCAGGGGCACATTGGGTTGCCAATAAAGACAACAACACTAAAACAGTTACTAATACAATCTTACTTCTTCCCATTTCAATACTCCTTTAAAAATATTAATAAAAAAGAGGGAACAGACAAAGGTTCCCCCTAATTGACAATAATAGAAACATAGAGAATATGATTTTTGAAACTTTTAACATTCAGATTTGCCAATAAAGTAGTGAATACGATTAAATTTTGATGTTCAATACTATATTATAATAGCACAAAAGCATATTCCTCATGTCACAAAAATCCCGGAAAATATGATAAATGTAATAGAAGTTAAGCTGGAAAAATTATCTTTCATATTTTTTATGCAAATTGATTAATGGTGTATAACAAAATTACCGCAAACAGAGTCGGACATCGAGGATAAAGGAGTTTCATAAATGATAATAATCAAGGTTCCACAAACGCGTGAAGATTTCAAAGCTTACTATGAATTACGTTATCGGGTATTACGTGCACCCTGGGGACAGCCAAAAGACACAGAAAAAGATGATTATGAACCCATCAGCCAACATTTTATGGCCATTGATGAAGCAAATGGAAAGGTTGTGGGTGTGATCAAGATGTTCGAGAAAACAGCAAGTGTGGGTTGGTTTTCCCATCTGGCGATTGATCCGGGGTATCAAAAAAAGGGGGTTGGACGGTTGTTAATGGATACCATCGAACAGGCAGCCAGAGAGAAGGGCTACCAGGTGATTGGTTGTATGTCGCGGCTGAACACTACTGCTTATTTCGAGAGAATGGGATTTAGAACTGCAGGATTACCCACGAATTATTTTGGGACCACTCAGGTGCTTTGGATGGAAAAAGAATTATAAAAAAAGACGTATCTTTTCTTAATAGAGGTCAGGTTGTTTTTGGCGTTGATGCTCGCCAAAAACAACCATCGCACCCGTTTTATTGAGAAGTTGCAAAATGCCTTTGCTCGTTAGTACCTGCAAAAACTTTAAATTTTCAAGACGTTTTAACTTTTACCGGTAAAGGTTTTTTGAACAAATGAAAAATCAGGTTCAATGCACCTTTAAGGGGGGCGAATATCCAGGAGACCAATCCATTCAGCAATGCAAAACCCTGACTGAGCCAGATAAAGAGCGGGCGTAGGATTTGTAAAAACCGAAATCTGGAATAAGCGATTGCCAATAATATTGTTCCGATGGAGATTCCAAAACGTGCCCAATCATTGAAGTGAATCCCAGCGAATTCTTCTAATAAAATTTCGATACCAATATTCAAAATCAGAATATACGCTGCTGTTTTCAAAACCGGAAAACGCAGCACAACAGAGCTGAATATACCGGCAGCAAAACGCATAATCAAAATTCCAATAGCGACACCGAGAACCACCACCGCCATATGATCCGAAAGTGAAACCGCCGCCACGACATTATCAAGACTGAAAGCCAGGTCCATCAACTCTACATTGAGTACAGTTAACCAAAATCCCTGTTTCTTGAGTGGACGCATTGCATCTTCCTCGCTGCCTTCATGCCCGGGTGCACCAAGGTCATCCAGCGCCAATCGAATCAGATAAGCTGCTCCCAATACCTTTAACCAGGGGTTTTGAATGATATAACTGGCAAGAAACAACATGATGATTCTGCCGCCATAGGCACCGATTAAACCGACACGCAGAGCTGCCATTCTCTGGTATCCAAGTGATTTATCAAAGATATGACCTACTTTTGACAGCATTTTTGGCCATGGAATGCGTTCATTTTCCGGTAATCTGGAAACCATCGCGCCTAACACAGCAGCATTATCCAGTGATAAGATCCCCTCCAAAAAAATCAGTTGTAAAACAATAGCAACAAACGACCAGTCCATGGAAAACTCCTTTATTCAACCATTAATCTTTAGATTTCGATTTTTTAAATATTCGATTTCCTGTTTTCGAGGCATTAGATTTCCCAAAGTCAGAAAACTAAAAATCAAAAATCTCAGCATTTTTCTGTACCAATAAGGGCTGAGAGTTTTTCATCATTCCGACCTTGCTCTTTTTGGGGAATGACTAAGTTATACCACCAGCTATTCAACTTGAGTACAAATTTAAGTAAATTGTCAGATTTGTTAGGAAGAAGATCATGACAAAATGAAAATTATGAGACTTTTACACATAGATAGAATTTTCTTTGCAAGACAATCAGAATTCCAATCCAAGGTTAAACAAGGCTCTTTCAATTGAGTGTGATTTCGGTTAAAAAGAATAAAGAAAAAAGAAAAGATGTGATGGTATGGACGGATTGACTACAAAACTTACAATGTATTGGAAAAATAATAAGACAACCATCATTATTGTTTCACTGATCCTTGTTGTTTTTGTCGGTGTACTCCTGATGCCTAAGAAACAATATCCTCCTGTGTCGGCTGAACGTCTCGCAGATGATCCATTTCTTGGAAGTGAAAACGCTCAAGTCACAATAATTGAATATGGAGATTATGCCTGCGGTGGTTGTAAATTGTGGCACAATGCAGGGGTTTTGGAAGAAATTCTGGAGCAGTTCGATGGACAGGTGAAATTTGTGTGGCGGGATAATGCCCATATCAGCACAGCATCCATTACAGCAGCCAATGCCGCTCAATGCGCTTATGATCAGGGTCAATTCTGGGAATATCATGATCTTCTGTTTGATAATCCACGCGGTTTCTCAAAAGAAGGTTTGAAGGCCTATGCAGTCGATTTAGGTCTGGATACGGACCAATTTAACCTTTGTGTGGATCAGGGATTGTATGTTAATAAGATAATTAATAGTATGAGACTGGCTGGGGAACATGGACTAAGCCAAACACCTTCATTTTTGGTAAACGAAGTAATTATAATAGGCCCGCCAGCTACTTCCTATTTGGCTGATTTGATCACAAAATTAATGGAGGAGTAAGCGATCTGATTCGGAATTTCCTTGTCCAGAAGCAAAATGGTATAAGTAGACCAAATATCATGTAATTGTCTGACAAATATTATTGACTCTGTTTTTTGGGTTTGCTATACTTATAGAGTGCTGGCCATTATTATTAGTTGTGAGAGTTGTATAACATCAGAATTAAAGGCTCGCCCCGTCGCTCAAGATTAGCGTCGGGTCTTTTACTGTCAGCTAACCGGGAGTTCCACCTCTGGTTAAATAGGAAATACCAAATATTATTGTCTAAGGAGTTTGTAAAATGAAAGTGACACCCCCAGTACCAGTATCAGTAGATAAAATGTCGATTGATGTTTCAGAAATTGAAGGATTGCTGCAAGCACCTCCAATGAATATACCCCCATGGCAGGATTCATCATTTTTGCTGGGCGATGGACGCACCATGTTCATCCGCGCGATGACCGATGACGATATCCCCCAATTGCTTGACTTCATGAAGCTCGTGATGGAAGAAGAAAAAGACTTCTATGACATCGTTGGTGCCCGTGTATATAGCGAAATTCTGGCAGTGAAACGTAAGAGACTTAAAGATGGTTTCACGTTACTCGGTTTGATTGATGGTGAATTCGTTGGTTTTGCCAATGGCCGTTTCTGGGATAAAGATATCGCTATCAGTTTGCACACTATGGCTTTTTCACGCCGTGGTAAAGTAGGTTGGGCTATGTATTATGCCAAAACCTTCTATGCTTTGGAAGTTGTCAAAGCACAACAATGGTGGTCAACATTCGAAAGTTATAATGGCTGGCGTATGGCTGGTCTTGCAATGGCACAGCCAACATTACCCTGGCCACAATACCAGCATGAATTAGGCGGTGCCCGAATCTATTTGGTCAACCAGGATTCCTGGAATGCCAGCCTCAAACATTGGCTCCCAAATTACATTGGTAACGACATGGACTTCAACCCAACCGATGAGATTCGCAAAGCCAATGAAGTTATGCGAATGCCGGAGCTCGATCTCTAGTTCAAAATAATAATCAGGAAGGATCAAAAAACTGGTCCTTCCTTTTTAGTTGGTAGTACATTTATTGGTAAAACACAAAAAAAAGAAAAAAGTAAATTACCCCGGTTAGCTGAAAATAATAATAGAACATTTACAAGTAGTTTTAGTTGATTACATGACCACGGAATGATTTTTGATTTGAGAAATTTTTCTCAAATTGACTCAAAATCCTGGAAATGCTATACTAATAGGGTGATTGTCTAACAAGACAATTGTTCGAAACATTTATCCCAAAACCAATCATTTGATTGATTTTTATTGTTCAGGGTGTTTTCCAGCCTTTAAAGGTAGAACCTTCTTTCGTTGTGAAGGCACTCCATCAGAGTAAGTTGTATGAATGAACAACTTTTATTGGATCTGATTAAAAAAATTTATTGTCGAGCAGAATTAAAACAAAAAGGCGAATGGCGAATGGCTGCTCGCCTGGTTTTGTCTGCGATTAAGTAGGAGGTAATTAATGTCAGTTATAGTTTCGGATATTCGTAAAGGCGCGTATTATGATTCAGCATTTCTCATGAAGTTACAACGCTCGCTCAGTCAATTAGATGGAATTGATGATGCTGGTGTGGTGATGGGAACTGAAGAGAATAAGGAAATTCTTAAACATATCGATCTGGTTGATAAACAAGTTCTGGAAGCAAATCCGGACGACCTTGTAATTGTTGTTCGCGCTGCATCAGGTAACGAAGCAGAAGAAGCATTAGGTCAGGTTGATAATTTGCTTGTTCAGCGCAGCACAGAACTAGACAAGACATATCGCCCAAAAAGCCTTGAAACTGCTGCGCAAATGTTGCCAGGCGCTAGTTGGACTTTGATTTCTGTGGCTGGAAGATTTGCAGCCAATGTTGCCAGAAAATCGCTGGAATTGGGAAAACATGTTTTCCTTTTCAGTGATAATGTTTCCGTAGAAGATGAACTTTCCTTAAAGAAAGAAGCTGCCGAAAAAGGATTGCTTGTTATGGGTCCTGATTGCGGTACAGCGATGATTAATGGTATTGGATTGGGTTTCGCCAATAAAATTCGCAAAGGTCCGATCGGTGTCATTGCTGCTGCTGGTACTGGTCTGCAACAGGTAACCACCCGCATTCACCAACTTGGCAGTGGGATTACCCATGGAATTGGAACTGGTGGTCGCGACTTAAAAGAATCAATTGGTGCGATGACTTTTTTGATGGGGTTGGATGCTCTGGCGAGAGACCCTGACACAAAGGTAATTGTGATGGTGTCTAAACCACCTTCAGCTTCGGTTGCAAATAAAGTGATTAAGAAAGCACGATTAATCAATAAACCTGTGGTTGTTAACTTTATTGCACGAAAACCAACGACCCGACAGGATGGTAATTTATGGTTTGCTACGGGTATGGATGATGCTGCAGCATTAGCTGTTGAATTAGCTACCAATATGCCCGATCTATCCGGTGAACCTGAATTGCCTGTTGACAAATTTGTTGATGGTCAGAAATATTTCCGAGGACTATTTTCTGGTGGCACCTTGGCTTACGAAGCACAATTCCTGTTAGAAGATTATATTGGTTGCGTATGGGCAAATGCACCGATCATCAAAGAAAATAAATTAAAAGATTCCCTTACCAGTGAAGAACATACAATCGTAGACCTTGGTGAAGATGAATTTACAGTAGGTCGATTACATCCGATGATGGATAACGAAATGCGTATCCGACGTTTATTGGAAGAAGCAAAAGATCCGCAAGTGGCAGTAATTATGTTGGATGTGGTTATTGGTTATGGTTCGCATCCTGACCCAGCCAGTGAACTGGCACCTGCAATTGTGAAAGCCAAAGCTGAAGCAGAAAAAGCTGGTCGATATATTGAAGTTGTTGTTGTAGCCACTGGAACAGACCTGGACCCACAAAATTTGGTTAACCAGATAGAACAGTTACGCAAAGCTGGTGCCTGGGTATCTTCAAGTAATGAAGAGGTTGTTCGATATGCTGGAAGAATTCTAACGGGTTTAGATAAACAAGAGGATTCAGAATTCACATTTACACCTGTGAATCTTGAAACATTAAAAAATAAATTAGAAGCTTTGAATGTCGGGTTAGATTCATTTGCGGAAAACCTTGAGGATCAAGAAATCCAAGTCGTACAAATAGATTTCAAACCCCCAGCTGGTGGAAATGAAAAAATGGCTTCCATTTTAGAGAGAATGAAAAAATTTAGTTAAATAGATTGAAATCAAGCTAAAGGAGATAAAAATGACTATTAATATCGAACAAGCAAATCAAAAAGCAGTAGATGCTTTTATGAGTGCTCGCCCAATTTTGACCGGAGTAGCGAAGGCAATAGATGTTATTCCTGGTATGCATGAAAACTTATTCTTACATGCAGGTCCCCCTGTTACGCTGGAAAGAATGTCTGGTCCGGTAAAAGGTGCCATGATAGCATCGTTGATTTTTGAAGGTCGCGCGAAGAGTGTTGAAGAAGCAACCGAAATTCTAAATAGTGGAAAAATTGAATTTGCACCTTGCAATGATTACGATTCCAGTGGCCCGATGGCTGGCGTTATGTCACCCTCCATGATGGTTTATGTAGTTGAAGATAAAAATTCTGGCTATAAAACTTTTTCAGGCTTAAATGAAGGTCGAGGAAAAGTATTGCGCATGGGTGCTTACAGTGATGAAGTAATTGCAAAAATGCAGTGGCTTAATGATGTTCTCGGACCAGCCGTTGACCGAGCTTTAAAAGCAATGGATGGCCTTGATATCAGAACATTATTATCAAAAGCACTTCACATGGGTGATGATGGACACAATCGTCTGGATGCTGCTTCTTTGTTATACACCAATTTATTGGCTCCTCACATAATCAATACAACAGATGACAAAGCAATTACTTCAGAAGTTATCAAATTCCTCGGTGAAAATGCTTTGTCGATTCTAAATCCAGTAATGGCGGGTTGTAAGATTATGACACATGCAGGTCATAATATTGAGGGCTCGACAATCGTTACTGTGATGGCGAGAAATGGCACCGACTGGGGTATAAAAGTCAGTGGAATGGGTAATCAATGGTTCACTGCACTTGCCCCGAAGGTTAATTCCTTATACTTCCCTGGATTTACAGAGGCAGATGCATGTCCGGATATAGGTGATAGTGTTATTACAGAAACATCGGGAATTGGTGGTTTTGCGATGGCGACTGCGCCTGCTTTGGTGACCTTCATCGGAGGCACTCCCCGTGATGCCATTAATACTACTTTGGATATGTATGAAATCACATTTGCGGAAAATAAAAACTTCACGATTCCGTTTCTGGATTTCAGAGGCACGCCAACGGGTGTCGATATCAGGAAGGTTATAGAAAAACAAATACCACCACGTGTCAATACTGGTGTAGCCCACAAAGACCCGGGTGTAGGTCAGGTGGGTGCTGGTGTGGTCAGTGCACCAATGAAATGTTTTGAAGATGCTCTGGTAGCATTTGCAGAGAAGTACGGCATATAGCAAAAATGAGTTGACTGGTGATCTCATAGATTCTGTGAGATCACCCTTAGAACCCCTTTATTTTTAGAAAATATTAGAAAACCTTATTGGAGGGAACAAATGGATCGTGAAAAATTTATTAAGATGATGGCAGAAGCCAAATTGTATGATCTGACCCAGGACTGCAGCATTTTCACACCCCCATTTCCCGGAGACAAAGCTTTAGAGGTACATTTCTTCAAGCGTGTTACCGGTGCATATGGTGGTGGTGCAGGCGCGAATGGTCAGATTTTGAACTGGAGTAACACAGTTGGTACTCATCTGGTTGGTGAAACAGCTTACCATTCTGGTGGACGTGCAATTGCTGATATTCCTTTGAAAGATCTGAGTGGTGTTGGTGTGGTAGCTGATATTTCCGCTATGGTGGAAGATTATGGTCTTTACACACCTGAAATGATTGAAAAAGTTGTTGATGTCAAAGAAGGCGATATCCTGATCATCAACACTGGTTACAACCGATATTCTTGGGATCGTCCCGCAGTTTATAATGAAAAAGCACAGGGTGGCGTTGAATCAAAAGAATTTGGCTTCCTTGTTCGTCATCCAGGCCCATCTCCCGAATTTTTCCAGTGGGTAATGGACAAGAAATTAAAATGGGTTGGTGTTGACTGTGGCAGTATCGAACACCCCATGAATACCCCAATCCGCCGATTGCACGAGAATGAATTCAAAAAAGCTGAAGCAAAATTAAAAGCCAAGTATGGCAAAACATGGGATGAAATGTTCCCGGTGGGATGGTACTATGAGATGACCCATGTAACCATGCCCAAGAATCATGTACTCTTCGTGGAATCAATTGTTGGTCAGGTCAATGAATTAAAGAACCAACGAGCATGGATCACCTGCCAACCAATTCCCTATATGGAAGTTGAAACTGCATGGGCACGTGTTGCAGCTTACCAGGCACCAGAATGGATGAAAGAAGAAGAGTTCTATGCTGAACTCGACAAAGCTGAAATGGTAGACATGACTGTTCCTTTCAGTGTACGTTCACCTCAGTGGGCAAACTATGAACCCCTGTCAGTAAAATATTTCAAACGTGTTGGTGGTGCTCACTTCGGTATGGCCCGCAATGGCTCGATTTGTAATGCTTCGATCCATCTGGCAACACACATGGATGGCGAAATTCACTTCTTCCCGAATGGACGAACCATCGGTCAGGTACCTCTGAATGAATGGGTTGGCCCAGGTGTGGTCGCAGACATTTCGCATCTTGTCAGCAATTCCAGTGTTTATACTCCTGAGATGATCGAATCTGTAGTAGATTTGAAGGAAGGTGACATTCTGGTAATCAAAACTGGTTGGTATAAATTTGGTTGGAAGAGCGAAGATTCAGATGAATTCCGCTATATGATCAAACATCCAGGACCATCACCCGATTTTGCTGCATGGGCAATTGAGAAAAAGATTAAGTGGATCGGCGTGGATTGTGTTGCCGCAGATCACCCCATGAATACCATTCAACGTATCTGGCATCCGAAGACATTTGAAGAAGCCAATGAGAAATTGAAGAAAGATTTTGGTAAAGACTGGGATGAAATGTATCCTCTGGATCAATACTATCAGGATATGCACCTCAATCTCTTCCCAAAACGGATTGTTCATGCTGAGAACCTCGGTTTGGATCTGGCAAATCTTCCCAGTGGTCGCTACTATATCGGATGCTTTGTGCAAAAAGGTATGGAAATCGAATCCATGTGGGGTCGTTTTGTAGCCTTCAAAGAAGGATAGTGTTGTAAAATTGCTGCCCCTTAAGGACTTGATTTTTTAAGGGGCAGCAGTCATAATAGTACAGTGGTGACAGATTGCTCATGTAAGTAGAATATAAATGATTTGCACAGAATTCAAATTAACATGATTTTCATAAAAGTCTTTTGAGGACTTATTGAAAAAGGATCTCTATAAATCATTTGAGCATTAATTAAAGACCACAGAATCATTATTGATCGAATGCTGAACATCATACCTCTCCCAATTTTTTTCAAATTTACTAAAAAATTATATCCGAATGAAAAAACAAAATTTATAAATTCAGTTTTTTCTTCTTTGTTTCTTTGCGACAATTGGGAGAAAGTATGAGTAGTTTCTTATCAGCATTGATTTTAATGTTATCAATTATAAAGTGTGATATTTTTTACTCATTTTAACAGGAGGTAAATTCTATATGAAGCCAGCTCCATTCGATTATTATGCTCCTACCAGTATTGAAGAAGCTCTGGATAAATTATCAGAACTTGGATACTCTGGAAAGGTGCTGGCTGGTGGGCAAAGCTTGATTCCTGCGATGAATTTTCGCATGGCTCGCCCAACAGCGCTCGTAGACCTGAACAAGGTTAAAGAATTATCGTATATCAAACCTACCGCCGACGGTGGTCTTGCAATTGGTACCATGACACGTGATAGTGTTGTGGAAATGGATCGTTTAGTCAATGAACGATATCCAATTTTGGTTAAGACAATTAAACACATTGCCCACCGGCAAATTCGCAACCGTGGAACATTTGGTGGAGCGATCGCACATGCTGATCCAGCAGCACAATTACCTGCTGCAGCATTGTTGTTGGATGCCAATTTGAAGATATTATCCAAAGCTGGAGAACGCTGGGTGAAAGCAACCGATTTCTTTATTGGACCCTTTATGACAGTTTTGGAACCAGAAGAGTTATTGGCTGAAGTTGTTTTGCCACCGATGGCAGCTCGAACAGGCACCAGCTACCAGCAGGTATCACGCCAAAAAGGTGCATATGCACAGGCGGCTGTGATCAGTCTTGTCACATTGGATGACTCCGATAGAGTAAAAGAAGCGAGGGTTGCATTGTTCAGCGTTGCTGAAACAGCGTTTCTTGCCAAAAAACCAAATGAAGTCTTAGCCGGACAGGTAGCAACTCCTGAAGCGATTGAAGAAGTGGCTGCTTACATAGCTAAAAACGAATGTGATCCGGGTACCGATATTCATGGCACCGAAGAATATCGCCGCAATCTTGTTCATGTTTTGGTTCGCCGTTCACTGACTGAAGCAGTTCAACAGGCAAAGAAGTAGGAGGTAACGATGACACAAAAAGTTAAAGTTGCAATCACTGTTAATGGAACGTTATATGAACGTGAAGTTGAACCGCGATTGTTATTAAGTGATTTTATCCGCCATGATCTTGGATTAAAAGGTACCCATGTAGGCTGTGAACATGGTCTCTGTGGTGCCTGCACCGTATTGATTGACGGACATTCGGCACGTTCCTGTACATTGTTTGCAGTCATGGTTGATGGCTCAGATATCAAAACAGTTGAATCGCTCGGTACAATCGAAAAAATGCACCCATTACAAGAGGCATTTCAAGATAAACATGCTTTACAATGTGGTTTCTGTACCCCTGGATTTTTGATGACAGCTGTTGAATATCTCGAAGGGAACCCTAACCCAACCGCAGAAGAGGCACGCGAAGCAATTGATGGGAATTTCTGCCGTTGTACCGGGTATGAAAATATTGTTGAAGCTGTTCAGCTTGCAGCAAAAAAAATGGCTGCGCATTAAGAGCCAAGAGAGGTGAATTGTGACAGAATCAACTATTTCAAAATCATTTAAACGGAATGAAGATCCTCGTTTATTGACCGGAAATGGAAATTATATTGACGATATTGATTTTCCGGGAATGTTGCACGTAGCAATTAAACGCAGCGATTATGCTCATGCTAGAATTAATAAGATTGATACCACTGAAGCAAAAAAACTTCCTGGAGTTGTTGCAGTATATACAGCTGAGGATCTTGGTGATTACTGGAAACCAGGTCCATTACAAGTTCCTCCTCCAACGGCAATCAAAGGGTCAATTTTCCATGCTCGTCCGCTGGAATGTATTGCTAAACATAAAATTCGATTTTCAGGTGAACCTGTAGCTGTTGTTGTGGCTGAAAGCAGATATATTGCAGAGGATGCATTAGACTATATTACTCTTGATTTGGATCCTTTAGAATATATAGGAGATTTGGAAAAAACATTAGAACCAGGTGCACCACTCATTCATGAAGATCTTGAGTCAAACTTATCTGCGGATGTTGTACAGGAAGTCGGTAGCTGGGAGAGCGCAGTTGCTGAAGCAGATATTGTGGTTAAGAAACGAATTGTAACAAACCATGTGGCTGGAGCTGCTCTGGAAAATAGAGGTTTTGTTGCCCAATGGGATGATAACTTTAAGATTTTAAATGTATGGGCAACTACACAAGGACCTATCCCAATGCGTAATAGTATCGCACGCTATTTAGGTCTTATGGAAAATCAAATCCGATTAATGAATCCTGACATCGGTGGCGGTTTTGGTCCAAAAATTATGTCATCTCAAATTGATGATGTAATTATTCCATGGATTGCAATAAAATTAAAAAAACCGATTAAGTGGGTGGAAGATCGCCGGGAGAATTTCTTGGGCACCACATCTGAGCGAGATCAAGTCCATTACGCAGAAATCGCCCTTAAAAAAGATGGAACAATCTTAGGTGTCAAGGATGAGTTTTATCACAACACGGGTGCGTACAACCCTTATGGTATGACAGTTCCATTGAATACACAAACTCATGTGGTCAGTATTTATAAAGTTCCCAATTATTACACAAGAATAAAAATGGTTTTCACGAATCAAATGGTTGTTACCCCGGTTCGTGGAGCTGGAAGATCGCATGGTATTTTTGTGATGGAGCGCTTATTGGATGCAGCAGCAAAAGAATTAAGTATAGATCCTGTTGAGCTTCGTCGTAAGAACATCTTACCTCCTGAATATCTCCCATTCCGAACCGGAGTAATCGGTCAGGATTTTGTTGAGAATATTCTTGATAGTGGTAATTACCCATTAGCTTTGGAAAAGACTGTAGAAGCGATTGAATACGAAAAATTTAAGAAAGAGATTCAACCAAAACTGCGTGCTGAAGGAAAACATAAAGGTATTGGCGTCATCATGTTTACCGAAGGTACAGCAGTGGGACCATATGAAGGTGCTAAAGTAATGGTTGGAGTTACTGGAAAAGTAAATATTGTGTGTGCTTATTCCAATCAAGGTCAGGGGCATTACACTACCTTCGCACAAATCGCTGCTAACCAACTTGGCGTTGATATTAAAGATGTGAGTGTTGTCATTGGTGATACTGGGCAATGGCAATGGGGTGTTGGTGCTTTTGCTTCACGTGGTATCACATTGGTTGGAACAGCTATACATCAGGCTTCCGTAAAGGTACGGGAAAAAGCATTATCTTTGGCAAGTAAATTACTCAATACACCTCAGGAGGAATTAGAACTGTCTGCTGGTGTTGTTCGTGTTGCAGACTTGCCAGAAAAATTTATCTCTTTAGGTGAATTGGCAATGCGGGCTAATCCTACCAGAGGAACCGTTGAAGAAGGCATGGAACCTGGTCTTGAAGCAGCTTCCTATTATGGACCACCTCACGGGGCAACCGGTTATGGTTGTTTGGGTCTAATCCTTGATGTAGATCCGGAAACAGCAAAGGTAAAGATTGAACGCTTGGTGATCGCTGATGACTGTGGTACCAACATTAACCCCATGATCGTGGATGGACAAATCCATGGTGGATTACAGATGGGTATTGGTGAAGCATTTTATGAAAATTTAGTGTATGATGATTATGGTCAATTGGTGACTGCGTCCTTCATGGATTATCTATTCCCACAAGCAACCGATATGCCGGATAAATTTGAAATAAAACATATCGTCACACCTTCCCCATTGAATCCTTTAGGAATGAAAGGGATTGGTGAAGCAGGTGCTATTTGTGTACCTGCATGTTATATGCAAGCATTAGAGGATGCATTTGAAGATCAAGACTTGGATATTAAAGATTCATTTATGAGTCCCAGCAAACTCTATCATTATGTTCAGAAGGCGAAAAGCGCTTAAGCGCTTTTCGCTATAAACCTGGAAAAACAACGTTTAATTATTATTGGAGGAAGAAAGAAATGAAAATTGAAGGTACTCACGTTTTTAATGGTCCCCGTGAAGAAGTATGGGATATGTTCTATGATCCCAATGTTCTAGCGAGTGCCTTGCCCGGTGCCCAGAAGATGGATATGGTCAATGAGAACGAATACAAATTTGAAATGAACGTTCGCGTTGGTCCCGTTTCTGGTGCTTTTACTGGTGAAATGCAACTGGAAAATGTTGTAAAACCTGATAGCCTGACCTTAAAGGGTGGCGGAAAAGGTGCGCCAGGATTCTTGAATGGTGTTGGAAATGTCAGATTCAAAGAGCAGGAAGATGTCACTACATTGATGGAATATGATGGTGAAGTCAATATTGGTGGTGCCCTTGCCAGTGTTGGCCAACGCATGATCGACAGCGTTGCCAAAAGCATGATTCGCACTGGTTTTGAAACCCTTGATAAGGCTTTGGCTGCCCGCCTGGTTGCAAAAGAAACTGGCGAAGCAGTTGTAGATTTCAAAGCACCCACAGAAGCACAATTTGCAAAAGATGTTGCAAAGGATATGGTGAAATTGGAAAATTGGTCTGCTGAAACAAAATTGGTACTTTATATTGTGCCAGTTGTCGCGGTCATTATTCTGTTCGCCGTTATCCTTAAAAGCTGTGGATCATAGAACAAATCTTCAATCAGTAATTATTATTGAATGAGGTTTGAAGAGGATTGAAAGGAGGTAACTGACGTCAGAGAGTAGACCCCAGAATTCCCCAACCGTTTCCTTAGGAACACCCAGGTATGCAATGGCACACACGAATTAGTGTGGAGGAGAGTTTCAACCAAAAATTGCCCGGGACAGGTTCCAATCGAATCAACAAATCAAATTGTTTTAATTATTCTAATTTCCTTTAGAGGGAGGAAGACTCGTATGGCAACTCAATCAAAAGTAATGGCTTATCTTCCAAATGACCGCCCACCTATTGGGCAAATGCTTCTGCTGGGCTTCCAGCATGTAATTACCATGTTCCCTGCCACCGTTCTGTGTGCGTTATTGATGGGTTTCCCCGTCAGTACCGTCTTAACAGTGACTGGTTTCGGAACAGTCGTAGCTTTAGTTGGTTCCAAACTGGCAATGGGCAAATTCATCCCCTTGTACTACGGCTCCAGCTTCAGCTATATTGCTGCAGTAACAGCGATCACCAAAGCTGAATTTGGTGTCCCTGCTGATCCGGCTTTGCTCTCCATCGTGCAGACTGGTTTTATCGCGACAGGTGTGATCAACATCATCGTTGGTTTAATCATTCGCTTTTCCGGTGGTAAAGAAGCATTGGATAAAGTTTTACCCCCCATCGTAACCGGTCCAGTTGCCTGTACAATCGGTATTGGTCTGGGTGCTGCTGCCTTGCAAATGTCCAGTGGTGTCGCTGGTGGTATCATGACTGGTGATATGAAATGGTGGGGTGCTGCCATCATTACATTATTGGCAGCCTTCTTATGCTCCGTTTACCTTCAGGGCAAAGGCTTCATTTCCATGCTTCCCATTCTTTTGGGCGCTCTCATCGGTTACATTGCAGCAATCCCATTAGGTTTGGTAAACTGGTCAGGTGCCTTCACTTCAGCTTTGGTTCGTGCACCGCAAATCACATTCCCGAATTTCACCAGCGATCTGACATTTACTGTGATGTTTGGTATCGGTATTATGGCTATTGCAACAATTCCAGAATCCACCGCCCACCTGTATCAGATTTCATTGTATGTTGATCACACTGCCGCTGAAATGGGCAAAGAGAAATACGGTCTCAGCAAATACATCGGCCTCAACCTGATGCTTGATGGTTTGAATGACCTGGTGAATGGTATCTTCGGTTCAACCGCCGGAACAAACTACGGTGAAAACAACTCCCTGATGGTTATCACACGAAACTATTCTGGTCCGGTTTTGATCACTGCCGGTATTATTTCCATGCTGCTTGGCTTTATTGGCCCATTAGCTGACCTTGTTTCAACCATTCCAACAGCCGTTAGTGGTGGTCTCTCGATCTACCTGTTCGGTGTTATTGGTATGCAAGGTATTGCTCTTATGATGGCTGAAAAAGTCAACCTGTTTGACCCGGCTCAATTGGCGATCGGTGCGGTAATCCTCATCGTTGGTATTGGTGGAAACATTGGATTCCCCGGTGGCTTCCTTCCGATCCCGTGGCTCACTGGTTTGTTCCCAAGTGGATGGCCGGCGATTGCTACCGCTGCAGTTATGGGTATCCTCATGAACTTAATTCTGGTTTTCTTTAAACCACCAGTCGTACGTGAGCAGGCAGTCTAACTAATTTTTAGACCTTACTTGTGGCAGGTAAGTGCACAGTAGAGCAGGTGTGCAAACCTGTCACCCCCAAAATACTCCCGACGTCGATGCTCTGGCGTCGGGAGTATTATGATAAAACCAGTACCAGAATAATCGATCATTATTAAGTGAAAAAATAAAAGATATCAATAATTTTTCTCATAAGCGAACAGGGTACTTTTAGCAAAAACACACGTCATCAATGGTTTATTGAGATAAAATGATGATCGTTTATAATAGTCTTAAAGGTCCATGATTCTCTTGAATCTGAATTTTTCAAAAGAATTCTGGCTTTTTAAGAAAAATTGTTTCCTATCATCTTAGCGGTCAGGGTGTATTAATTGAAAAACAATGTCAAAAACATCCACTAATCCGGGTTAATTGAGATGATACAAAATTGATATGAAGAGAAAGGAGTTAGTTTTGATTTTAGTAACAGGTGCATCTGGAAAAACTGGAAAAACCTTAACCAAAGCATTATCAACTAAAGGAATGGAAATTCGTGCCGTTGTGAGGAAAAAAAACCAGGTGTCTGAATTAGAGCAAGAGGGTGCAAAGGAAGTGGTGGTTGCTGATTTACTTGACCAGGAAGCAATGGATAATGCTTTTTTTGGTACCACAGCAATTTATCATATTTGCCCTAATATGCATCCCCAAGAAGAAGAAATTGGCCAGATCATGATCCAGACTGCTCAAAAAATGCATTTGAAACACTTTGTTTACCATTCAGTGTTACATCCACAGGTAGAAGCCATGCCGCATCATTGGAAAAAAATGCGTGTGGAAGAACAATTATTCAGAATGAAGATTCCGTTTACCATCTTACAACCAGCGGCGTATATGCAAAATGTGTTGGGATACCTGGATAATATGCTTAAATCAGGCGAGTATCGTATCCCTTATTCCACTTCTTCCCGGTCAAGTATGATTGATATAAATGATTTGGCAGAAGTTGTGGTCAAAGTGTTCTCTGAAACAGGACATGAGAATGCGATCTATGAATTATGCTCTCATGAAACACTCTCAGCTTTGGATGTCGCGACTGTTGTTGCCAGCATCACTGGAAAAATAATTCTGGCAGGAACAATTGACCGAAGTGAATGGGAAAAAAATATTCGCAAAACAGGTCTTTCTGATTATGCGGTCGAAACCCTGCTTAAAATGTTCCAGTATTATGAAGATAATGATTTTATTGGCAATTCCAACCAATTAACCTGGTTGTTGGGAAGAGAACCCAATTCTTTTGATACGTTTTTCAGGCAAGCATACAATCCTTAGTCCCATTGGAGTTTAATGAATGGATAATAAACGCAGCCAACATTTTAATTACACTTTCGAATCCTTACCGACAATATTTCATAGTCAAACAAAGAATTTCTTCACCTATCTGGAAAAAGATGGAATGAAATTCCTGGAATTCTGGTGGGACCATATGGGAGTACGCCTGGGGCAGGAGGAGTCGGATCCATTCGAGAATGTTTCGTTTGAGATCAAAGACATCCCTGAGAAAAAATCCCGGTTAGTTTTATTAACCATGCCTGCACCCAAAAATTTGTTTGAGTGTTATTTCATGGCTTTTTTGGAAGAGCCCTTAAAACGTTGGCCGGTCCGGTTACCCAACACCCGCGTTTTTGTATTGGAATATGTCCCATCTAAGATCAGTACTACCGGAACCAGCTTTGGAGAAATTACAAGAAGTGCTCGATACGTTCGTTATGATGATGGACCTCAACCCAATTTGAGTGCTTTCAATCAAAAAGTTCTCTCGTATGTATGGAAAAAAGGATTAGGAGTAAATTAAAATGAATTTTAAATTTGATTTCGGATATGGAATCACAGCTTTCACAGCCTTGTTATTCTATTTTCGCCTGGCAATGTTACGCGGTAAAAAACGGCGCCTGGCGAGAACAGAAATGGCGGAAGTAATGCAGATGGCAAAAGGCAAACGTCAAAAAGACCGCATGGCTGCGATTGAAGCCAAAAAAGGACAACCAGCTGTGGAAGTAAAAAGCTGGTTTTTGGTGATTGTAGCAATCATTTTGATGTTGGTTGGAATTTTGGCAAAAAATTATCCGGATCTCAATCTCCCACAAATGCTGAGTGATTATTGGTGGGCTGGTCCCTCCCTCGGTTTTATCATTTTTATTTTTGCCTTTAAGTGATCAGATTATAAATTTGATTGAAATACGAAAACGTTGCACTATGCTTTAGAATATGACCAAAGATAAATTTATTCGACTGATCGTTGAGTTTACCGGAATAGCGAAAGATATCGCCGGACAAAAAGAAATCCAGATGGAAATGGGGTCGGATGAAACTTACCATGATGTTGTTTCAAGGTTGGCTGAACTATATCCCAATCTGGTGAATATATTAATTGCACCAGATAAAAAGAATTTTCTCAGTTCCAATCTGTTCATCATTAATGATGAAATGACAGATCCGGTGTTCATTATGGATCAACGACCGAAGGATGGAGATCGACTGACTTTATTATCTGTCATGACAGGAGGGTAAAAGAAAATCAAAAAATCAATCCTGAAGGGTTTAAGATTCTTCAGGATTTTTTCTTTTTTAAACTGGAATCTTAACGATTCGGTATTCGAAACCTGGATTTCATCATACAATGGATTTTTTATGGATAATTAAGGTGAGTGAATGGAGGTGCATATGCAACCAATATTATTGAATATACCTGAAATGTTTGAAAGTGAGAATTTAATAATTCGGGTTCCCTGTCCTGGTGATGGACCAATTCTGCAGGAAGCGTATCTGGAATCGTATCCTCGGTTAAAACCCTGGTTCCCCTGGGCACAGACTGAAAGCAGCGTAGAGGATCGTGAAAAATTTGTGCGTGAACAATATGCCCGTTTTATTAAAAAAGAAGATATGATGCTCTTTCTCATTTTAAAGCGCGAAAACAAATTGATTGGCTGCAGCGGGTTGCATGTGCAAAATTGGGATGTACCTTCCTTTGAGATTGGTTATTGGGTTCGGACTGGTTATGAAGGCAAGGGTTATATTTTGGAGGCGGTACAGGCAATCACAAAATTCGGGTTTGATGTGATGAAAGCGAACCGGATCTTCATTCGCTGCGATATTCAGAATATCCGTTCCCAATCCGTGGCAAAGCGTGCAGGTTTTTTATTTGAAGGCACCTTTCGGAATTACGAACGTCGGCATAATACAGGTGAGTTGACCGATATGGTTTATTTTGCACTTACCAGCAGTGATTATGAAAAGATGGAGAGTCTTTTCAATAATTAGTGGTCAGGGTATTTTTGGTGGTGATTACCACCAAAAATACCCACTAACCCGGATTATTGAGATGATATAAATAGAGGGATTTATGAAAACCATTGGTCTTTTGGGTGGCATGAGTTGGGAATCTTCGCTTGAATATTACCGTTTGGTGAATGAAGGCGTAAAAAGGAAGTTGGGGGGATTCCATTCAGCGAAATGTTTGCTGAACTCCGTTGATTTTGAAGAGATTGAACGTTATCAACATCAAGGTGATTGGGAGAATGCAACAGCGTTAATGGTACAGGCAGCCCAGAGTCTGGAACGTGGTGGGGCTGATTTTGTTGTGATATGTACCAACACCATGCATAAAATGGCTGCTGAGGTGCAGCAGGAGATTGGCATCCCCCTTCTACACATTGTGGATGCAACAGTAAAAACGATAAAATCCAACGGTATTCAAACGGTTGGGCTTCTTGGTACACGGTTTACAATGGAAGAGGATTTCTACGTCGACCGATTGCGTGCGCATGGCCTGGAAGTTTTTATCCCTGCACCAGCAGAACGCCTGATAGTGCATCGAGTGATTTATCAGGAGCTCGTGCTTGGAAAAATCCTCCAGACCTCGCGAGAAGAATATCAGTGCATTATCAGAAACCTGGCAGCCCAGGGAGCAGCAGGGATCGTTCTGGGCTGTACCGAAATTGGCTTACTGGTAAAACCGGAGGACACAACCTTGCCAATTTATGATACCACTCTGGCGCATGCCTTGGCAGCTGTTGATGTGGCATTAGGAAACACAGCCATACAGGATTATTTACCACAATCGACTACATAAGAACCACATCACAAATATCCGTAGTTTTTTGACCTGCGTGGAATTTAAAAACTGGCATGCTAGAATAATATTAATGAAATCTTTCTGGCTTTGGCTCTTGTTTGGTTTATTGCTGCTTGGTTTACTGATATTGGTCTGGATCAGCCCTCTGGGGATTTTGTTGCGTGATCAGGAAAAATTGATGCAGTTGATTCAGCAATGGGGACAATGGGCACCGGTTGTAACGATCTCATTGCATGTGCTGCAGGTACTGACAGCTCCGATTCCCGGAACAGCTATAGATGCGGTCAATGGGTTATTGTTTGGTCCCTGGCTTGGCACTCTATATAGCATGATTGGGTTAATGATTGGTTCGACGCTGGTGATGGCATTGACACGCCGCTTTGGCAGACCGTTGGTGGAACGATTTGTTGATCGTAAATCAATCAAACGCATTGATCGTCTGGTGGAAAAACGGGGGTCATTGGTGATTTTTTTGATCTTTTTATTGCCTTTTTTACCGGATGACGCCGTTTGTTTTCTGGCAGGTCTGACACCGATCCCCCTTTTGGAATTGGTTTTGTTAGCATTAATAGGGCGATTCCCGGGGGTATTTGTCGCAAACCTGCTGGGATCACAGGCAAAAGCACTTGATTTATGGCAATGGATCGCTTTCTCTTTCCTCTTTATCCTGCTGGCAGGTTTTATCTGGCGTTACCGGATTGAAATCCGTGAGAAGATTCTGAGGTGGTTAGAGAGGGTTACGGATAAAGAGTCAGCTTGAAGTTTTGATTATCTGTGTTGTCAGGCTACAATCATAATTAGCCTGTTGGGAAGGAGAAAACAATGCCATTAAAAGTTCTCATGGGGGCTGTGGCAAGTGGAAAGACAACCGCAGCACTGAAACGAGTACGAGTTGAATTGTCACGGGGAGACCTGGTGAGAATTTGGGTTGTTCTTCCGGACCGTAGCCAGTCCCAGACTTTTCGGACAAAATTGACCTACAGTGGGGGGATGCTGGGGGTTTCGATTGGCTTGTTCCACGATTTATGCAATGAAATTATTCTGGGATCCAATAATTACAATCCCCAGGCTCCTGCTACTTTAATACACCGAATCATACTGGAAATTGTCCAGACTCATAGTGTGCAGGGAAAATTAGGCGAGTTTGACGCCATCAAACATAAATCCGGATTCATTCAGCTATTGCACCAAAAATTTAATGAGCTGGGACAGGCAGGCTACGAAGGCGAGTCGTCATCGCTAGAGGAAATTGAGTATGATCCCCAATTGACGGTTTTGCTGGATATCTACCAATCCTACCAACAACGGCTGCAGCAATTGCAGTGGATTGATTCGAGCTGGCTGGTAAAAGAGGCTGTGCTTACCTTGCAATCAAATCCGACCATTGTCAGAAATATCGATCTGGTGATTATTGATGGTTTTGATCGTTTTACTCCCCCACAAAGACAATTAATTTCCCTGCTGGCTGAGGTTGGAAAAGAGGTTTTGGTTACTTTGCCGGGGCATGATAGCAGAGCAAGGGTTGTTTACCAGCGGCCGCAGGATAGTTTTGATCAGCTTAAACAGCAATCCCCGTATCTGGAAAAAGTGCAGGAGAGTGTTCAGTCGTTTTTACCCCCATCCATCCTCGGATTATCTAATAATTTTCTGGTGGAAAATCCACAGAAAATAATCAAACAGAATGATTTGCGCCTTCTATCAACCCACTCTCCTTTGCAGGAAGTTCGGGAAGCCCTGCGTTGGATTAAAAACCTGGTTGTTGATGGTGCCTTTTTAGGGGATTGCGCAGTGTTCCTTCCGGACGAGGTGCAATATCCTCCATTATTGCAAGCTGTAGCGCATGAATATGGGTTACCACTTCATTTTAGTTGGGGACAACCTTTAATCACTGTACCGCAGGTTGATATCGTTCTGAAATTGTTACGACTGTCTATTGACCAGTTTTCTCGTCGTTCATTCCTGGATGTGCTCAGGAGTCCATATCTGGATCTTAAAAACCTGGGCTTTGAATTGATCGATGCAACCCGCATGGAACGAGTCAGCCGTTTTGGCCCTGTTGTCGCAGGATATGAAAACTGGCAACGAGTATTGAAACGATTAGCAGACAATGGAGACAGCCAAAAAAACCAACCAGTTGAGGACGATGAAGGTAACATCTATGCTTTACCCGGTGTCGAAGAGTCGAAACGCCTGTCGGAAAGCCTTGAAAAATTTGCTACCCATCTTCAACCGCCCGAATTGGCCCAGTCCATCTCAAAGTGGATTGGATGGCTTTGGAAACTTTTACAGGAATTGGGCTGGGTTACACAATCTGTTTCCAGTGGAGAGGAACCATGGTTTCAGAAATTGAAGCAAGTTCTTCATTCTCTCCAACTTACTGAATTGGAATTGGGAGAATGGTGTCTGGATTATCGACAATTAATTGCTGAATTGGAAATGCTGCTTCAAATGAGCACTTTCGAAGAAAAAATGGATGAAAATAATATTCAGGTAATGCGCCTGGTGGAAGCTCGTGGTTCCCGTTTTGAACACGTAGTGATTCTTGGATTGGCAGAAGGTGTTTTTCCCAAAGTGCAACGCGAAGATCCATTTTTACCGGAAGCATTTCGTGCATTGGTTGGGTTGGAATCCAGATTGGAACAGGATCAGGCAGGAGTATTTTTCCAGGGTATCACCCGTGCGAACACAAGCCTTTTGGTGACCCGTCCTTATATGTCTGATAAAGGCGAAGCCCTTGAGCCATCACCTTATTGGAATGCGCTGGCTGCTTCTCTCGAGGAAAAAGATATAGAAATAATTCGATCAACTACCATCCGTGAATTGAATGCTGCCGCTTCTTTGGGGGAATTAATCTTCTGGACACAATTGTTCAGAACGCCGGTGAAATTGGAAGATGAATCTTTAATTCAGATGTTTGACGAAGTGTCCCAGCAACAGTCGGTCTTTCGTGCCAGACAACAAAGGAATATTGAGGGAAGTTTTGAAGGCGAATTAAATGCTTTACCAGTGCCGTTGGATAAGTACACAAGAGATGAAAGTGATTGGAGTGCTTCCCGGCTGGAAACTTATAAAAGTTGTCCGATGCGTTTCTGGACTCAATATGCACTGGCAGTCGTGGAACAGCAGGTTCCAGAATTGGGACTGCAGGCACACCAGGTGGGCAGCATCCTGCATCGGATTCTGGAAGAGGTTTACAAAAAAGCCGATGATCCTGCCGATGTGGACCTCTTATTAACCTTGCTGCCTGAAGTAGCAGCTGGGATTTTTGCAACTGCACCTGAAGTATATAAATTTGAACCCACTGCTTATTGGCAGACACAACAACAGGAGTGGTTGCTTTTATTGGAGACAGCAATTACAGAATTGGGAACGGATGGCTGGATGCCGATTGCCTTCGAACAAAAATTTGGTTTGGATGGAAATCCAGCTCTTGAGATTTTGCTGGACATTCCAGGGGAATATGGACGAAAAATGCGTTTGCATGGGGTAATTGATCGCGTGGACCAGGATGATCAGGGGAATTTACGGGTGATTGATTATAAAACCGGAGTTAGTCACCTGGCAAAAGAGGATTTAATCCGAGGGACTCGATTACAGCTTCCATTGTATGCGCTGGCTGCAATGCAGGTTTTTAAGAATTCCGAAGTATCGGAAGGTTTCTACTGGTCTATAAACGCCAAAAAAGCTGGTTCATTAAAATTGAGCAAGTTTGAATATGAAAGTTTTGAAGGTACCCACGGAGCTATTCAGGTAGTCCTACAGCATCTGCAAGTGGTCATGGATGGCTTAAATAAAGCAGATTTTCGACCACAAGTACCGGTTAGTGGATGTCCGGATTATTGCCCTGCCAGGCTATGGTGCTGGCGGTATCGGCCAGGGAGGTAATAATGACTTTTTATGAAAGAACCAAAAAAACACTGAAAAACCAGGATCTCTCTGAAATTCAAAATCTAGCGGCTGCTGAACGTGGGCGAAATGTGGTGCTTACCGCTGGTGCAGGTTCCGGAAAAACCCGAACCCTGGTTGCACGCTATCTCAGTTTATTAACTGATGGATACCAGCCAGAGCGGGTAGTGGCGATCACGTTCACGGAAAAGGCAGCCAATGAAATGCGTTCGCGGGTACGTTCTGCCATTCGAAAACAGATCACATCTTTGGAGGATCAGGATAACCAACATTTTTGGATTGATTTGGAACGTCATATTGATGCTGCCAGAATTGGCACCATACATAGTTTATGTGCGGAAATCTTAAGAACCCATCCTGCTCAGGCAGGTATTGATCCGCTGTTTGATGTTGTTGACGAAGGTCAGGCGGCTGTCTTCATTTCCGATGCTGTTGAGATCGTATTGACACAGATTTCAATGGATGAAAAATATTTGCCGGTGTTTGAGTTGTTGCGGGTCAAGTCTTTGGAGGAGATACTCACGCAAATGATAAGAAAACGTCTTGACCTGGAAGTATGGTTGAAGAGTCATCAATCACAGGATCAAATTCTCCAATCCGCAATCCAGTCATTTCTACAATTAGATGAAATTCAAAAAACTGTTAATGAGCTGCGTTCATTTTCCCGGCACCAAATTGAAGGGGATACTACTGAAAAAGGGGTACACCAGGTGTATGGCTTTCTGGAAGCCTGGGAGAAGTTGGATCAGGCTTTTCGGCAACAGAAATTTCAGGAATGTTTGAGTGCACTTGTAAGCATCCGGAAACAAGTACTAAATCGAATGGTTGGCAGCAGTACGAGTGTCTGTAAAGCACTTCTAAGTGAATGGCGGGGTATATTCGATCAGCAAATGGGTTGGATTGGAGATGGGATTGATCAGATCCTGGAAGAGAAAATCTGGCTTGCTATTTCGTTAATTAAGGATGCCTGTGCGCTGACAATTGATCAATATAATTCTTTTTTATCAAATCTCAGAGCCCTTGATTTTGATGACCTGGAAGGCAGAGCGCTGCAATTATTGCAGCAGCCTGAAATTGCCAGAAAATGGCAGGAAAAAGTGCAGGCACTGCTGGTGGATGAATTCCAAGATACCAATCAACGTCAAAGACAGATTGTGGATGCATTGACAATCGGGAAACCGGGGATCTTATTTGTGGTGGGCGATGCACGCCAATCGATCTATCGATTTCGAGGAGCGGATGTTTCTGTATTTCGGGATGTACTGTCTGAGGCTAGTAGTTCTGGGGGTTTGGTTAAAGAACTGGATGTATCCCATCGCACCCATGAATGTTTGATGCATGCTATGGAAGATATTTTAGCGGCTGTCATGGGGACACTAGAGGATAGTAAAAAACCATTTCAAGTGCCTTTCACCAAGATGATACCTCACAGAAAGGAAGCACCTGGCAAGATTCATCCACCTTATTTGGAACTCCTTATCGGTGCCGGGGAGGATTCTGAAGAAGGAAGAATCCTGGCAGCCAATCTGCTGGCGGATCGATTGCTGGATTATAAGCGGGCAGGGGATATTCAGAACTGGAAAGATGTTGCGCTTCTGTTTCGTGCTTCCGGTGCTTTTCCTATTTATGAACAGGCATTGGAAGCCGCCGGGATACCCTATGTGACAATTGCTGGCAGTGGTTTCTATGACCGGCCGGAGATCAGGGATGTGCTCAACTTACTGCGTGCCCTGGCCGATCCCTGGGATGACCTGGCAATGGTCGGATTATTGCGTTCTCCTGCAATTGGATTGAGCGATCTCGGTATTACCCGGATGCGCTGGTCGCAATCCAAAAAGAATCCGATTGGATTTCACCAGGCATTAAATAGGGACACCAGTTATTTATCCATTCAGGATATCCAGGCTGTTCAAAGAGCGCACCGTTTATTTGCTCAGATTGAACCATTGGTCGGAAAAATACAAGTGGCTTTTGTTCTGCAAAGGTTGATTGAACAAACAAACTACCGGGTAATTCTGGCAGGATCACCCGAAAGAAGCTGGCGCAATATTGAAAAATTATTACTGGATGCCTATGACAGTGGTCAAACCAGCATTCATGCCTACCTGGAAATGGTGCAAAAAGTACGGGCAATTGGCGTTCGGGAAGGGGAAGCAGCCGGGGTGGCGGAAGATGCTCTGCAATTGATGACCATTCACAAATCGAAAGGGTTGGAATTTCCCTGGGTAATTCTGGCAGATGCAGGCAGGCGTTCCAACGTGAAAAGCGACCGATGGTTGTTGATTGATCAAACCCTGTCCATCACGCCAGATAAAATCGACTATAAGCCCTGGTTGGTACGGTATTTGAAAAGTCTGGAGGATGAACGCGAAGAAGCCGAAAATAAGCGTTTGTTGTATGTTGCTATGACGCGCGCTAAAGATAAATTGATCATCAGTGGTCATCTTTCCAAATACAGGGACAAATATGTAAGCAATGGCTGGTTGAAAAAATTGCTGGATCTTTTTGATCTGGATACGGAAGCATTGGTCATGAACCCTCCAATTGAACCGATCTCCTTAGGAAGTCGTGAACCCATTGGCATTCATGTTCGTACAGAAGTAATCCTCTTTCCACCATTGGAGAAAGTTACAGCCATAGAGCAACTGATTTCAATCAATGAGATGGTGCAACCTCGCCTCGTTGAACAAGAAACCTTTAAAGAATCCACAAAAGAAGAAAAAAGCATTGATCTATTTGAGAGTTCCGCCAATATCCCTTTGTGGGTCGGGAAAATCCTGCATCACGCAATCCACCGCTGGCGTTTCCCGGATGAAAATGTAGATCTACAGTTTTTATATCGTGCAGCTGTTTCAATTGGCATTTTGGATCGAGAGATTCGGGAAAAGGTTGTTCAGGACGCCAGAACATATCTGCAGCGTTTATGGGAGCATCCGATTTACGGGGAGATTAATCAGGCATATCAACGCTACCATGAAGTTCCTTATGAAATTCAGGAAGAGAGCGGGAGATTGGATGTGCTCTACCGGGATCAGAGTGGTTGGAGAATTGTAGATTTCAAGACTGATCGAATCAGTGACCTGAATGATCTCAGTGAAGAGAGAAAATCTCAATACCGTTCACAGTTGTTACGATATCAAAAAGCTGTCAATCAACAAATCAAAGAAAAACCGCTTGCTCAGTTGTGTTTCCTGAACTGCGGTAGTACTGTTAAATTGGTAAATTTGGACGAATTTTAATCAAGAAAATACAAAAAGGTATTGACAAACTCTTTTAAACGTTGTAAACTATTTTTATCATTAAAAATAATTTTAGCGATAAAAGAAAAGGTTACGATGGGTAAACAAAAAAGAGAAGGTGTTTTTACAATCAGTGATTTGGAAACTTTGAAAGTAATTGCTGACCCTGTACGAAATCAAATCATGGAAGTACTTGAGAAACAACCACAGAACGTAAAAGAAGTGGCTGATAAACTTGGGCTTGCTCCCAGTAAACTTTATTATCACTTTAATATGCTTGAAAAAGTAGGTCTGATTAAAGTAGTGGAAACACGCCAGGTCGCCAATTTAATTGAAAAGTATTACCATTCTACCGCCACCTTTATTGATATTGACCATAATTTACTCAATTTTTCAACAGCCGATGGTAAAGAGAATATGTTTACCCTGGTGACCTCGACTATTGATACTACCCGTGAAGATCTGTTGCGAAGTTTGCAGGCACGCTCTCTCCAGATAGAACAGGGTGCATCCGGAAAACCCAGATCGGTAACACTTTCCCGTTACCTAAGCAATATGACTGATGAAAAAGCTGATGAATTCCATAAACGCATGGAAGAATTATTAGAAGAATTTATTGACAATGATACAAAAGACCCCGACCATCAAACCTTTGCAATGACAATCGCGATGTATCCAAGTTTTTACTTTCGAGATTTGACCAACGAAGAGAATAAGTAACCAGTAATTAATCCAAGAAGAACATTTACATTGAACCCATCAATGTCTGCTTAATGTTCCATTTTTCTGAAAGGGATTGTAATGTCATCCATTCAAGAACCCAAAAATATGAACTCTTTTTTTACGATCTGGATCGGGCAACTTGTTTCCATCCTTGGATCCGGATTAACCGGTTTTGCTCTGGGTGTCTGGATTTTTCAGCAAACGGGGAAAGCAACACCCTTCGCCATCACCGTTTTGTTTGGGAGCCTGCCAGCTGTGTTATTGGGACCGGTGGCTGGAGCGGTGGCTGATCGTTTTAACCGCAAAAAGGTTATCCTGCTGGCAGATACCGGAAATGCTCTGATCACGTTGATAGCGTTTTTATTACTCATGTCTGGTCAATTGGAAATTTGGAATATCTATATGATTGCCCTGGTCGGTTCAATTTTCAGCGCTTTTCAAGAACCAGCCTTTGCTGCTTCCATTGTTATGTTGGTGCCTAGAAAGGATTTGCAGCGTGCCAATGGAATGACACAAATGACAAATGCATTGGGAAATCTGGTTCCTCCTTTAATTGCCGGGCTGTTATTTGGTTTGATTGGACTGCAAGGCATCATTCTTATCGATTTCATCACATACTTTGCAGCGTTGGGAACAATTATCATCTCCAGGATTCCACAACCCGAACGAATTGAACCCCAGGAAAAAAGCAGCCAATGGCGTGAGGCAATGGCAGGCTGGCGCTACTTGCGTTTGAATGGGGGATTGTTAGGTCTGGTGTTTTACTTTGCAATAGTGAATTTTATGATCAATTTTGCAGCAGTTCTAACATCTCCGATGGTTCTGGCTATTTTCTCCCCCGCCATTCTTGGGTATGTGCAGACTGCTGGTGGGCTGGGGATGTTGATTGGAAGTATTTTATTGTCGGTGTGGGGAGGGCCCAAAAAGAAGATTCTCTCCATCATGATTTTCATCACCATTTCCAGTTTGGGGCTGGCATTGGCTGGTATGAGACCGAATGCCTATCTGATTGCAGCAGGATATTTTGTGATGTTGTTTTTGATCCCATTGGCTTCAGGTGCCAGCCAGGCGATTTTCCAAACCAAGGTGCCATTGGGTTTGCAGGGGCGGGTGTTTGCAATGCGCAGCATGATCTCGCGATCGATTATGCCAATCGCTTTTCTCACAGCGGGTCCACTGGCGGATTTTGTTTTTGAACCGATGATGCGGGAAGGTGGATCACTGGCTAATACCTTCCTTTCCCAGATTGTTGGGGTTGGTCCTGGTCGCGGAATAGGCATAATCTTTATTATTGCCGGGTTGGGAACCATCATCGCCACCTGGTTAAGCTATTTGAATCCCAAGATCAGAAACATCGAGGTCAATATTCCGGATGTGATCCCGGATCATGTTACCGATGAGAATCAACCGAAAGTAAAAAATGAAATGCTAGCTGCAACAGATTAGGTAACATTTCTGTCTCAAAAGCGTAAAAATTCGAAAAAAAAGACTAACACGATCCACACCACTTCTTAATACTTTCTAAATATGCTCCCTGTATGATTGTGAATAAGTAACAATCATACAGAACAAAGGAGTTCAAAATGAAAAAGAGTTTTTATGCCATTTTGGTGGCAGCAGTGTTAGTAGCAAGTTTTGGTGTCGTAGGGAGCGTTTTCGCCCAATCAGGTACCCCAGGTAATGGATATGGTGTAGCAGTTCAACAGCAATTACGGGCCGAAGATGGTTCAGGTCTCTATCATGACGAAATCATCGCTGCATTTGCTGAAGCACTCGACATGACCGTGGAAGAAATTGAAGCAAAAATTGGTAAAGGATTCACTATTGCCCAGATAGCACAAGCTGAAGGCCTTACCCTGGAAGAGATCAGAGCGTTGATGCCAGTTGGTTTGAATGGTGCACGTAATGCAGGCTGGATGGGTCGTGGTTTCATGGCAGCTGGCGAGAACGCTGAACTTGGTACAGGTCCATTATACTTAGGTGACGGTAGCTGTTTAGTAGACGGACAACCCGTACGAGAATTTGTAAACCAAATGGGTATGGGACGTGGTCGAACCAAGTAAATTGATGTGTTTGCGATAATTTCAAATTATCGCAAACCAAAAAACTAAATATATCAAGTAAGAAAAAGAGGATTTCGATCCATTGACCGAAATCCTCTTTTTGTTCAGTCGATTGTAAACACCATATTTTAAAGCATTACTTAATAAATCCATAATTTTATTTAGCAGCAGTGTACAAAACTAAAATTTCTGCTACAATATCAATAAAGTTCTTGAATTCTCCTTCGACTAATTTTTATCAAATATAAATGCCTAAATTACTTAAATAATTTGGAATCTGAATCCATTCTAAGACTCACCAAATGGTTCGAATCATCAAAACTAAAGACAGGTACTGAATGAAAAAAGTCGATTTATTGTTATCCAATGCGTTGATTGTTACCCAGGATGCGAAACGCAGTATTCTGCCAGAGAGTTCGATTGTTATTTCCGGAAACCGGATTGTTGCGATCGGTCCATCCGATCAAATCGATGTTCAATTCCAAGCTGAAAAAAGCATTGATCTGCGCGGAAAAATTGTATTTCCTGGATTGATCAATACCCATGATCACTTATTCCAGGTTGCCACCAAAGGCCTGGGGGAGGACATGGATGTGCAGGATTGGGTGACGGTGGTTACTGCACCCACAGCTGCCCAGCAAACACCGGAAGAAATATATACCGTTTGTTTAACAGGTTGCCTTGAATTGATCCACAGCGGGGTTACATCCGTCATTGATATGAACTACATGGCTTACACCTTTGGATTGCATGATGAAAATATCCATGCACTGGTCGACAGTGGCCTGCGCAGTATTTACACCAGCATCATTTCCGATTATGGCCTGCAATATGGCATTCCGGATTATCTGATGCGCCCGACGGACTGGTTCATAGACCAATACGAACAACTGATTAAGAAGTATCCCCCAACCGATCGACTGGCTGTCTGGGTGGCTATTGGTGCTCCCTGGACTGTCTCGGGCGAGGGATTGGATAAAGCCTTGGCCTTTTCCAAACGAACCGGAACCCCAATGGTGATGCATATTGGAGAAAATTGGGTTGATAATCATTGCAGTCTGGACCGATTTGGGATGAACTCGGTTCCTTATCTGGAGAAAATCGGTTTTTTGCGGCCGGAATTACTGGCAATCCATTGTGTAACCCTGGATGATGAGGATATCGAATTATTTAAAAAATATAATGTCAAGGTATCTTACAATCCGGTCAGCAATATGTATCTGGGGAATGGGATCCCGCAAATGATGAAGATGGAAGCAGCCGGATTACGCATTGGTCTGGGTGTGGATGGGGCAGGCAGCAATAATTCACAGGATATGATCGAGACGATGAAAGTGGCTGCTTTATTACAAAAAGTAGCAGCAAAAGATGCCTCCGTGGTGAATGCACAACAAATTCTGGATTGGGCGACTTTGGGCGGAGCAAAAATCCTGGGATTGGAAGATCAGATCGGCTCATTGGAAGTAGGAAAACAGGCTGATCTTTTTGTGATCGCTGCGAATTCTGCCAAGGTGGTTCCGATCCACGATCCGGTGGCCACATTAGTATATTCCTGCGGGCAGGAAAATGTGGAAATGACCATCGCAAATGGTGTCATTCTCATGCAGGATAAAGTCATCCAGCATCTGGATGAAAATGAAATTTTAAGGAAATGTCAGGAAATGAGCCTGGCATTGGCGGATCGCTGTGGTTCCAATTCAAAAGTTAAACGCTCCTGGAAAGGAAATCAAGCATGAAAGGGTTAAAAGGAAGAGTAGCCTGTGTAACAGGTGCAGCCCAGGGAATTGGGCAAAGGATCTGTGTCCGATTGGCTAGCGAAGGAGCGAAAATCGCTGTCATGGATATTCTAAATACGGAAGAAACTGTTAACCTCTGCCTGGACACTGGATCGGAAGCCAAAGGATATTATCTGGATGTGACCGATAAAAACTTGATTCACAAGGTAGTTCAGCAAATTAATGACCAATGGGGACGCATTGATATCTGGGTGAATAATGCTGGCGTTTTTGATAACACAGCCACGGTGGATGTCAGTGAAGAATTATGGGATCGGGTCAGCGATATCAATTACAAAGCAATGTTTCTGTGTTCGCAGGCAGTCATTCCGATCATGGAAAAAAATCATTGGGGACGGTTTATTAATCTTTCTTCCATGGCTGGCAAAGTGGCTTATTCAGAAGAAATTACTTACTGTTCCACCAAAGCCGCCGTATTGGGATTAACACGTGCCCTTGCAGTGGAACTAGGGGGTCGTGGTATCACCGCAAATGCGATTTGCCCGGGACCAATCGAAACGGAGATGCTGAAAAACACATATCAACATCTGGCGGATATAAATGGTGTCACACTGGAAGAATGGTGCGACAGCATCCTCAAGACCATCCCGGTTGCTCGTTTTGGCAAACCTGAAGATGTAGCTGCCCTGGTTGCTTTTTTAGCTTCAGAGGAAGCGGGTTTTATCAATGGACAGTCGATTAATATTGATGGTGGATTGGTTTTCTATTAAGTCTATGGATTTTCATGAGATGGACTAATCTCATGAACTGGCAATAAAGGAGTAACAATGGCTTTAACAAAAGAGCACCTGCTGAAGGTTTACAGGGATATGGTATTAATCAGAAGGTTTGAGGAAGTTGTTGAGAAGTATTCAAAAAACGGCACCATTCCTGGTTTTATCCATCTGAGTATTGGTCAGGAAGCTGCCCAGGCTGGCGTGATTGATGCGTTGAAAGTGACGGACTATAAATTCCCGGATCATCGTGGTCATGGAGCGATCGTTTTATCAAGCCATCCTGAAGATCGAAAACGTATTATGGCTGAAATTTTTGGCAAGAAAACAGGTATCAATGGCGGTCGTGGTGGTTCCATGCACATTAATGATTTAGCGGTGAGAAATATGGGCTTCAATGGCATCCAGGGATCGACTGTGGTGACCTGTCTGGGAACTGCTTTCGCATCCGTGTACAATAAAAACGATGATGTAACGGTCGTTTTCATGGGTGATGGCACCTTAGGAGAAGGCACTTGCCATGAGAGTATGAATCTGGCAGCCACCTGGAAACTACCGGTGATCTATGCATTGATTAATAATCAATACGCCATTTCCACATTCTATACCGATTCTCATCCACAGGAGAAGCTTTCTGATTGGGCCAAGGGCTATGGTGTTCCTGGTGAAACCGTTGATGGAAATGATATCGAGGTTGTCATCGAATCTACAAGCAGAGCGATCGAAAGAGCGCGGAATGGCGAGGGTCCAACGCTGATCGAATATATGACCTATCGCTGGCAGGGTCATTTTTCCGGTGACCCCGCCGCTTACCGCCCTGATGGTGAACTGGAAAAGTGGAAGGAAAAGTGTCCGCTAAAATTAGCCAGACAAAAATTAATCGAAACGCATGCAGTGGATGAAAAAGCCATTCAGGATATCCACCAGGAAGTAGAAGAGGAAATCGAAGTGTATTTACAATTTTCGTTGGAAAGTCCTGTCCCCGCTCCGGAGGATTCGATTCTCCACGTATATGCCGATGGTATTCAGGTGGAGGGAAGAAAATGAACAGGAAAATCTCTTTTTCAAAAGCCATCAATGAAGCATTAATCCAGGAAATGGACCGCGATGAAAAAGTTTTCATCATCGGGGAAGATGTAGCCAAAATGGGCGGTGATTTCGGAATCACATCCGGAATCTGGGAAAAGTGGCCGGATCGGGCGTTTGACACACCGCTTTCCGAAGCTGGTTTTGTGGGCTTGGCCTGTGGGGCAGCTTTATGCGGACTGAGGCCGGTGGCTGAACTAATGTTTGCGGATTTCATTGGCGTCTGTTATGACCAGGTTGTGAATAACGCAGCGAAATTATGCTATATGTTTGAAGGGAAGGCGACTGCCCAGCTTGTTATTCGCGCGGTCACCGGGGGTGGCATTCGCTGTGCTTATCATCATTCGCAATGTATTGAACCATGGGTGATGAATATTCCTGGTCTGGTAGTAGTTGCTCCGTCTAATGCGTATGAAGCCAAAGGATTGTTGGTCTCGGCCATTCGCAGCAATAACCCGGTTATTTTTCTAGAGCATAAAGGGCTGTACAACAAAAAAGGGGAAGTACCGGAAGAATTATATAGTCTGCCATTGTATAAAGCCAATGTTATCAAAGCAGGGTCAGACCTCACGATCGTTGCAGCCATGTCAATGGTCGAATTTGCAGTCAAAGCCAGCCAGGAATTGGCTAAAAAAGGTATTGATTGTGAAATTATCAATCCACTTACCTTATTCCCGCTCGATAAAGAAACCATTATCAACTCGGTTGCAAAAACCGGACGATTGGTGCTGTTACAGGAAGGTCCTAAATTTATGGGTTATGCAGCAGAAATCAGTTCCATGATTAACGAAGAGATTTTTGAATATCTGAAAGCACCGATTAAACGTGTTACCTCCCTCGATACCCCGGTGCCGTTTGCCCCTGTTTTGGAAGATTACGTGTTACCTCATTATGATGATGTGATAGCAGCCTGCAACCAAGTGATGAGCTTTTAGATCTTAAGGAGAAAGTATGGCAACCATAGTTGTGATGCCGCGCTTTGGCGCTACCATGGAAGAGGGGATTGTCTCATTCTGGGCAGTTAAAGAAGGTGATTCAGTATCCAAAGGCGATCTGTTGGGTGAAATTGAAATCGAAAAATTAACCAATGAATTGCTGGCTGAGGAAGATGGGGTTATTCTACGCATCATAGCTGAAGAAGGCAGCGCGATTCCCTGTGGACAACCTATTTTGATCATCGGAAAACCAGGCGAAGTGATTGATAATGAACCATCCAAAGAGCCAGTACAGGAATCCGATCAAAATCAGATTACCAATGTTGATAGTTCTACATCTGAAAAAATTCAAATACCAACCAACCAGAGTCTCCCCGGTGGTGTTGTCACACCCAAAGCTCAGGAATTGGCGGAGAAGCTAGGCATTGATCCTTCTACGGTTGTCGGAACGGGTCGATTGGGTATGATCACCCGGGAAGATATTCGACGTGCATATGACGCGAAAACGACTCATCCAGTGCCTACCGTTATGCAAGCTCTACCTTCAAATTCACCTCGAAAACTCAGTCAGATGGAACAGACAATTGCGCATGCAATGGAACATAGCCTACGATCGACTGCCCAAACGACTCTTACAATGGATCTGGATGCGAGCAACTTGGTTGCCTATCATGAAAGATTGAAACAATCATCTGGTGGTTTGGCAAAACACCCCACCTACACAGCAATTTTTATCAAAATTGTAGCCCAGGCGCTGCAACAGCATCCCAGGTTACGATCGGTCATTCAAGCCAATCAACTGGTAACAAAAGATGAGATCAATATCGGCGTAGCTATTGATTTGGAGGATGGTTTGGTCGTCGCTACTATAAAGAATGCGAATTTGAAAAGCATCTCCCAAATCAACAATGAATTGGAAGGGTTGATCCAAAAAGTAAAAAAGAACGCATTAACCAATGAAGATATCACGGAAGGGGTGTTCACGATAACAAACCTGGGAATCTTTGGTGTCAAATATTTCACACCGATTCTCAACCCTGGAGAAACCGCTATTTTGGGTTTAGGGGTTTTACAGGAATCAGCACTGATTGTTAATGGTGGAATCTTCCTTAAACCTATCTTCCCTCTCAGCTTGACGCATGATCATCGTGTTGTCAATGGTGCACCTGCTGCTCGGTTTCTGCAAACGATTCAATCAATTGTGAATAGCTTGGATTAATTATTAGAGATCCAATAAAATTTACTGTCCTTTGTCCAAAATCACTAAATCTGGGATCATTATTCTGTATTCTTTGAAAATGAAATACCTCTTTTTTACAGGATTTTCATGTTCCCGACTTCATGTATAATCAATTTTGATGAAAAATAACAAAAATCATCGAAACTGGATTAAAGTTGGGACCTATATTCTCAGCATTATTGGTCTTGCAATCATTTACCATATGGCTGCGAGATTGGGTTTATTAATGGCAAATGTCCAGCCCAACACCTCTCCAGTCTGGCCACCGACGGGAATTGCGATTGCAGCCTTGTTGTTGTTTGGAAAGAAATATTGGCCAGGAATCACGCTCGGTGTTATTTTTGGCTATTTATTTAATAATAATGACCTTAATGTAACCATTGGATTGGCATTTGGAAATACACTTGAAGCAGTCGTCGCAGCCTATTTGTTAAAAAGATTTGCAGATTTTCATAATTCTCTTGATCGTATTCAAGATGTGATTGTTCTGGCAGTTTTTGGATCATTGGCAACAACCATCTCTGCTACATTTGGGGTGATAACGCTTTTATTGGTTGGTAGAGAAATACAACCCTTTATTTCCACAATCTGGTTTACCTGGTGGATAGGTGATTTCTTAGGAGCGCTAGTAATTACCCCTCTGATACTGGTCTGGTTCACGCATTGGCCTATTCAATGGCGATCGAGGAAATTCTTAGAAGGCGTCATTGTTATTATCCTTTTACTCATTGTTACGGCTTATGTTTTTGCCAATCAGGAATTGGGGCAAGTTACTCATGAAGCCATGATCTATGTAATTTTTCCATTTGTTATCTATGCGGCGCTTAGGTTTACCCAGCTTGGCGCAGTAAACTCCGTTGCACTCGTATCTGGAATCGCAATTTATGCGACTGCTGTCGAATCCGGCCCTTTAATCCGGAACACTTTAAATGAGTCTCTGATTCTTTTACAAACCTTTCTGGGTGTTGTTTCTCTCACAGCCCTCACTCTCTCCGCCACTACCAATCAGCGTAAAAATGCAGAGGATGCATTGCAACATCGGATAGAGGATCTCGCAAAATTGAACGACTCATCCCAAACATTTCTTGGGATTTTTGAAACTTCCAAAATTTATGAAGCTGTTAGTCAATTTGCTGTGGAAAAATTTGGAATGAGTGGTGCCTGGATTGAACTGAGTAATGATGAGGGAATTGAAAAATCACATATTGCTCCTTATGGACTTACAATTAATCAAATCTCATTGATTAAGTCAAAAATTAAAAATGAAGACTCTCACATCAAAGAAGATGAAGAAAAGAGTATTTTGATTAACTCAAATGAAATTTCTGGATCTGTGGCTTTTTATCCATTAAGATTTGGAGAAATGCAAATTGGGCGGCTGGCATTATTGAGCAAGGATCCTTATTATTTTAATGAGAATTTAAAAATTCTTTTGAATTCCTATGCAAACCTTGCAGCGGTCGCAATTCAAAATACCTGGTTATTAGATCAAGTAAAAAGCGGAAATGAACGTCTGCATGCGCTCTCACACCGTTTGATGGATGTGCAGGAAGCAGAAAGATTGCATTTATCCAGAGAACTGCATGACGAATCAGGTCAGATCATTTCTGCAATAATGGTCCAATTAGGCCTCCTCGAACGGGATGTTGATAATCCGGAATTAATCAGAAAATACGTGTATGAGTTAAAACACATCACAGCAGATTTGCTAAGTAATTTACACGAAATGGCAGTCCGTTTAAGACCAGCCAGTCTGGATCATCTGGGTCTTGTGACGGCTTTGGATCAATATATCGCAGATTTTAGCCGACAGCACAATATCGATATCCAATTTGAATCCATCGGTATCTCCGGAAAACGATATCCTCATGAAATTGAGACCGCCCTTTTCAGGGTTATCCAGGAATCACTCACAAATGTAATTTTGCATTCTCAGGCAACCCGCGTAGATGTTTTATTAAGCCAAAGGAAAAAAAATCTTAATGTATTAATTGAGGATAATGGCGTTGGATTTATCCCCGAAAATGTCGCCAAGCATACTCATCTGGGATTGTTTGGGATGCGCGAACGGGTGGAGATGCTGGGGGGAAAATTTGCCATCGAAAGCAGTATCGGGAAGGGAACAACTATTCAAATAGAGGTGCCCTATGGCGATTAGAGTACTGATTGCCGATGATCATGCGATTGTACGGGCAGGTTTACGGGCATTAATTGCAGCTGAGAGTGATCTTGAACTGGTCGGTGAAGCTACCGGTGGAATGGATGCAATTGAACAAGTTCATCAATTTTCTCCGGATATTCTGGTGCTTGATATCAGTATGCCGGATTTAGATGGGATAGAAGTCATCAAAACGCTTAAAAATGAAAATTCAAAAAGCGCAATTTTGGTGTTAACGGTTCATGAGGATGAGGCATTACTACGAGAAGTGATCAAATTGGGAGCTGCAGGTTATATCATCAAACATGCTGCTGAATCAGAATTGATTGCAGCGGTTCATTCTGTTTTCCGTGGAGAATTATATATTCATCCCAAAATGATTCGTTCCCTCTTAAAACCAGAAAAAGAAACAACACAAAAGAAAAAAGAAAACGTAGAGCCGCTTACAGTGCGTGAGGAAGAAATTCTAAAATTAATCGTACAGGGATATACGAATAAACAGGTTGCTGAAGAATTAAATATCAGCATAAGAACCGTTGAAGGTCACAGGGGGAATTTGACGGAAAAATTAGGTATACGTAGTAGAGTGGATTTACTACGATATGCCCGTGACCACGACCTGATCTGATTTTCAAATAGTAATAACTGACTACGTATTTAATACGGGATCGGGTTTTTACGTGGATCAGGGATTAAATACCTGACAAAAAATAATAAAAAACCCCAAAAATATTCGCTTATTAATTCCAGCTAAATTCTTATTATTTAAGTTTAAACAACATGTTTTAGATTAATTATTAAGATTGGATGCCATGAGTGAATTAACTGAACCTAATGTTGATCAATCACCATTGTTGAGGATGGAAGGTGTTTGCAAACGGTTTTCCGATGTTATCGCAAATGAGAATATCGATTTTGAGATTTACAAATCGGAAATCCATGCATTATTGGGTGAAAATGGTGCCGGAAAAAGCACTTTAATGAAGATTTTATATGGGTATTACAAATCTGATAAAGGAAAGATTTTCCTCGAAGGGAAAGAAACTAAAATCAGATCCCCGCATGATGCAATGCAATTAAATATCGGAATGGTTTTCCAGGTACTCAACTTAATTCCCGCCATCACAGTATTGGAGAATATCGCTTTATTCTTAAAAGAACTGCCTTTTGTATACAGCCATGCACAACTAAGAAAACAGATACTTGATTTGTCAAAGCAATATAGTTTAGAAGTAAACCCTGACAATCTTGTATCACATCTATCAATAGGGGAACAACAGAAAGTAGAAATCTTAAAACTATTACTTTCCGAAGCAAAAGTATTAATTTTGGATGAGCCTACCAGAGTATTAGCTCCGCATGAGGTTGAAGGATTATTCGATGTATTGAATAAATTGAAAAAAGATGGATATGCCATTGTTCTGATCACACACAAACTAAATGAAGTTCTTGAAAGTGCTGACCGGATAACGGTCTTGCGTGGTGGAAAAGTTGCAGGATCAATCTTACATAAAGAAGCAAGCGAAACCAGGTTGATCCAGATGATGTTTGATAAACAACTGACGACTCGGATCGTTCGCCAGGATACACCTCGGTCTGAAAAACCTGTATTGGAATTAATCTCCTTTAGCACCCAGGCTGATGGGGCGTCTATCTCTTTGAAAAATCTGGAGTTAAAAATTTTTCCAGGCGAAATTGTAGGAGTAGCAGGGGTATCTGGAAATGGCCAAAAGGAATTATGCGATGCGATTCTGGGGATGGAAAAAATCGTTTCCGGTAAAAAACTACTCGATGGAAAGAATTTTACGCATGCATCCACAGGATTGATGCGAAAATTCGGTATGGGTTTTATCCCTGAGAACCCGTTGACAATGGCAACTGTACCGTTTATGTCCGTTCTGGAAAATATGGCGATTACCCGCTCAGAATATTATTCAAAATCCGGGGGATTTGGAATGGATTGGAAATTGGTTCGGGAAGATACCAAAAAATCTCTGGAGAAATTTGGTTTTACCTTTTCCTATTACATTCCAGCCAAATCATTATCCGGAGGGAATTTACAGCGTTTGATCATCGCCCGGGAATTGATGAAAGATCCCAAATTGATTATCGCCTCGTATCTGACCAGAGGATTGGATGTTCAAAGCACATTGGTGGCCAGACAGGAGTTAATGCAAGCTAGAAATTCCGGAACAGGGGTATTGTTGATATCCGAAGATCTTGATGAATTGTTTTCACTCAGTGATCGGTTAATTGTGCTATACGAAGGAAAAATCGTGGGGGAATTCATTCCTACTGAAACAGATATTTATCATATTGGTCATTTAATGACTGGATCAAAGGAAACTTATGACTCAAAGAGCTGATCTTTTACCGAAACAATCTTTAACACAGAATAAATTTGTTCAAATAATTGTCCGTTATGGCTTAATGGTCATTTTAGCCTTTCTCCTGTTTGCGATCATCTTATTAATAACAGGAAATGACCCTATCATTTCATACCGAGATCTCTTTAAAGCTACCTTTGGTAGTGCTTATGGTTTCTCCGAAGTTATTACCGGCATGATTCCTATTCTGCTGACAGCGTTGGCTGTTGGGTTACCTGCCAGAATTGGATTAATAAATGTTGGGGGTGAGGGCCAATTGTATATGGGAGGTATCTGTGCAACATTTGCTGCCCTGGCTTTTCAGGATTTACCCGCAATCTTATTGTTGCCTCTGATGATAATTTTAGGTATATTGGGCGGTGCGTTTTGGGCGTTTATAGCTGCATATTTACGTACACGTGGATTGGCAAATGAGACAATTACCACGCTGCTGTTGAATATGATTGCTCCAAAAATTGCTGGTTTGTTAGTTTTTGGCTTCTGGCATTCACCGCTGGAAACCAATATGACACCGAATTTTGTTTCAGCTGCCAGGTTACCAACACTTTTTAATTCCCGTGTTCACCTTGGTTTGTTATTTGGATTGGTTTTATTAGCTGTATTTTGGTTTGTCATGAAGCGTACCCGTTGGGGATTAGAAATGCGAACTATCGGTGGAAATGCGCAGGCTGCCAGACGCAATGGTATACCCATTTCTAAATATATGATCATTGTATTTTGTATTAGTGGCGGAATTGCTGGCCTGGCGGGTATGGCACAAGTTTCTGGATATTATGGCTTGCTGATACCCAACTTTTCTCCAGGATGGGGCTATATGGGTTTCTTAATTAGTTGGATGTCTTTCGGAGACCCAATTGGAATTCTCATTATGTCGTTCGTTGTATCCATCATTCTTACAGGTGGAAACATGCTGCAAATCACCATAGGATTGCCCTATGCTGTCATTAATCTATTGTTGGCTTTCACTCTTTTTGTTGTGTTGGCTAAACCTGTACTTCCAAAATTAAGAAAGGGGAAATCTTCATGAGCCTTTTAGCCTTACTGGGTGTCCTGTCCAGTATGATTTATTCAGGTACTTCATTGCTGTACGCAACGATTGGTGAAGTTGTGGGTCAACGTGCTGGAATTGTCAATCTTGGGGTTGAGGGAGTTTTATTAATCAGTGCTGCGACGGGCTACGGTGTTACGGTAACAACCGGAAATCCATTTATTGGCGTATTAGCAGCAATTCTAGCGGGTGGATTGATTAATCTGTTGTTTGGTTTTCTTGTCATCTCCCGTAAAGCTAATCAACTGGCAAGTGGTCTAGCAGTTATGTTTTTCGGAGTTGGATTAAGCGCTTTGATTGGTAAACCTTTCGTAGGTCAGAAGATCAACAGCTTACCTCGTTATATGTTGCCAGGATTGGATGATCTGCCCTTAAGAATTTCTTCACTTTTTAGATTTGACCTATTGATATATCTGGTTATTCCAATCACCATTCTTGTTTGGTGGCTACTTTTCCGTACAAAATGGGGTTTGGGTTTACGAGCTGTTGGTGAAAATGCAGAAACAGCATTTGCTTCTGGTAGAAATCCCAATTTGGTCAAATTTCAGGCTTTATTTGTGGGTGGCTTGCTTACAGGACTTGGTGCAGCCCATCTAACGCTGGCTTTCACCATGAATTGGGCGGAATATATGACCGGGGGCCGTGGTTTTATCGCCATTGCGCTGGTTATATTTGCCAAATGGCATCCCATTCGTGCAATCGTCGGGGTTCTGTTGTTCAGCGGTGCTGTTGCTTTTCAACTGCTTTTACAGGTGAGTGGTGTTCGTATTTCTCCATTTATTCTCGACATGGTTCCGTTTATTCTGACCTTGGTTGTACTGGTAATTTGGGGAGGATCGAGTAAACATGCTGCTCCAGCAACGCTAGGAAGAGTTTATCAAGGAACAGAATAAATAGAATATTTTAGTGAAAGGAGAATTATAAGATCAAAATATCTTATCCTAACTCAAATTGAATTCCAAAATTATTAAAGGAGAAGGAAATGAAAAATATTAAAAGAATGCTTGTAATTTTTCTTGTTGCTGTTTTTGTCCTCTCAGCATGTACACCAACAGCAACGCCTACTGCAGCTGATGTAGCTCCAGTGCAACCCACCGATGTTCCAGTTCAACCGACAGATGTCCCAGCAGCAGTAGAATCACCTGCAACTGAAGTCGTTGAAGAAGCACCAGAAGAAGAAGGAACCTGCCTTGTCGTTGGAGCTACGTATGGTGGTCCCATCAATGATGCAGGCTACAATCTATCAATGCATGAAGCTGTAGCTGCCATAAAGGAAAACATCCCTTGTGTTGAGATTATTGAGGCAGAAAACGTTTATGATGAAGCTGGCGCAGCTTCCACCATGGAAAATATGATTTCTCAGGGTGCAAACATGATTTTTGCGACAGCTTACGCTCACCAAAATCCTGCTTTTGAGCTTTCAAAAAAATATCCGGATGTAATCTTTGAACATGCAGGCGGATGGATGATGAGTGGTAATTTTGCCAACATCTTTGGAAAGCCACCAGATTTATGGTACATGAAGGGTGTTGCAGCAGGCATGATGACCGAGACCAATAAACTAGGCTTCGTAGCAGCATTTCCGTTAGCCTGGACTAATGTGTTTGTTAACGCATATACTCTCGGAGCACAATCTGTCAATCCTGATGTAGAGGTGATTGTAGCTTACACCTTTGGTTGGGGCGATAGTGCTAAGGAAGCAGACACCACCAATTCACTGATCAACCAGAATGTAGATGTGATCACGATGCATGTGGATTCACCGCAAACAGTACTTTCGACTGCAGAATCCCGTGGAGTTTATTCCATCGGATATCAGAATCTGGCTGCCCAACAATTCGCACCCGAGTATTGGATCACGGGCTCCGGTTTTACCCTCGGTGGTAAATTTACCTGGTTGGCTTCCACCGTGATCGACAAGACTTGGACACCCATTTTCTTGCGTTGTGGATTTGAAGATGGTTGTATGAAGTTAGCGCCATTTGGTCCAGCTGTTCCACAAGCTGTTATCGATAAAGTCGCTGAAGTTCAAGCAGGTTTAGAAGCCGGAGATCTTCTTGCTTTTGCAGGACCCATTTATGATCAGGATGGTGTGCTCAGAATTGCCGAAGGTGAGGTTCTAACCGATGATGCAATGAGTACTGTTGACTGGTTAGTCAAGGGCGTAATCGGTAGCCCTAAATAAGTCTTATTCCCTTAGAATGCATGTGGGGATTTCTATCCCCACATGCAAGAATATATATTCGTTTTTAAAAAGTGTTTATTATAACAATTGTCGTTTCAAATTAGGGGTCAGTGTTTTTTTTGGCGGACATTATTATCAAAAACTAAGAAATCCCGGTTAGTTGAGATGATACTAAATATATTTTTTTACAACAGATAGAGAGTGGAGAGAGATATGGATATTAAACAAAGAATTGAAGAAGCAAATCAAGTAGCTTTTAAACGTTTGGTCGATGCAGATCCTGTTTTAGTAGATATTGCTCCAGCTATTGACGTAATACCAGGAATGGAGGATAAGATGGTTCTCCACTCTGGACCTCCAATCACCTGGGAAAAGATGTGTGGTGCACAACGTGGAGCCGTTATTGGAGAAGTGATCTATGAGGGTTGGGCAAAGACAGTTGAAGAAGCCATCGAACTTCTCTCCTCAGGTGAAATTAAACTTGAGCCAAATCATCACCACCAATCCGTAGGTCCAATGGCAGGAACCATATCAGCTAATTCCTGGGTCTACGTCGTTGAAAACAAAACTTTTGGAAACAAAGCTTTTTGCCGGCAGGTGGAAGGCATGCAGCAATTCGGAGATTATAGCGAGAAGGCGTTGGATGGGCTGCGCTCATGGAGAGATATTTTTGCACCCTCCTTAAAAGCTGCTTTGCAAGCAGAAGGTGAATTACCTCTCAAACCGATTATTACCCAGGCACTTCAAATGGGGGATGAACTTCATAACCGGCATAGTGCATCCTCTGCCCTATTTGGAAATGCAATGGCAATTGGCCTGGCAAAGGCTCACCTGAGCCTTGATAAACACATTCCAACCCTATATTTATTGAAAAACCATAACTTGATTTTCCTTGCGTTGGCAATGGCAGCAGGAAAAGCAATCGCTGATCCAGCCAGAAATATTGAATACAGCACCATGGTAACAGCGATGTGTCGTAACGGCACTGAATTTGGTATTCACGTCAGCGGATTGGGTGATGAATGGTTCACTGCACCAGCGGGATTCGCAGATGGATTATATGTGCCCGGTTATTCTGAAAAGGATGCTGGTCTGGATATGGGCGATTCAACAATCGCTGAGACTGTAGGTTGGGGAGGGTTCGTTCTTGCTGGGGCACCCGGAATTCTTAGCCTGGTTGGCGGCACGCCAGACGAAGCAATTGGATATTCTAAGGAAATGAGAACAATCACTATTGGAAGCCATCCAACCTACAAAATGCCAATTTTTGAGTTTGAAGGCGCTCCGATTGGGATAGATATCCGCAAAGTGGTGCAAACAAATAGTACTCCCATCATAGATACCGGTATTGCTCACAAAGACCCTGGACATCCAAAAATCGGAGCCGGTATTGTTCGAGCACCGATGAATTGTTTTAAGAAAGCACTGATTGCGTTCAGTAAAAAGTACCAATAGACCTTTTTAGGAGTAACATGTTTAATGATGTAATCCTGCGGAAAAATGAATACTATGATTCCGTGTTTCTCATGGGAATCAATAACAAAATCATGAAAATACCTGGAGTAGTCCAGTCAGCTGTTTTGATGGGTTCAGACTCAAACAAGGAAGTGCTGAATGATATAGGATTCTCGCATGATTTGATTGATCATGCAACTGCAAACGATCTGGTGGTGGGGGTCATTGCTGATACGCAGGAAGTTGTTGACACAATTAAAGAAAATATTGTCAGTTGGCTCACAGTCGTGAAAAAACAGCCGTCAGAGGTGGATATTCGATCCCTAAAAGAAGCCATCGAAAAGAATCCACATGCTAATATCGTTTCGATATCAATACCTGGAGAGTTTGCAGCAGATGAGGCTCGTAAAAGCATAGAGGCAGGACTGAATGTCTTTTTATTCAGTGACAATGTCAGTGTGGAAGATGAATTATCTTTAAAAAAGATGGCGCAGGAGAAAAATCTATTGGTGATGGGACCGGATTGCGGTTCCAGCATTATTGGCGGTGTTGGTTTGGGATTTTCCAATGCAGTCAGGCAGGGTTCCATTGGACTGATAGCTGCTGCGGGAACCGGATTACAGGAATTTACCTGTTTGGTTCATAACGCAGGCTTTGGAATTTCACAAGCAATTGGCACTGGCGGAAGAGATTTGACGGATGCGATTGGTGGTTTGACCTCCTTGACTGCTTTGGATATTCTGGAGAAAGACAAGAATACAAAAGTGATCGTAATCCTCTCAAAACCACCTGGCAGGGCTACGCTTCAAAAATTAACAGAAAGGTTTAAAACACTTTCAAAACCTGTGGTGGGATGTTTTATCGGGATTGATGGATCCATTGAAGGAGAAGGCACACTCTTCAGGCGGGCTAAAATTATTGATGAAGCGGTAAAGATTGCGATCGAAGATATCAATGAAGAAAACAAGAAAACGACAGAAACGAAGCTCGATCAATCAAAAATAAGGACAAAATTTTTACCCGAACAAAAATACTTGCGCGGGGTATTTGCAGGCGGGACTTTTTGTTACCAGGCACAACAAATATTAAAAAGCGCTGGATATAAAATCTATTCAAATACACCTCTAGATAAAGCCGATAAATTGGCTCACCCTAATGAAAGCAAAGAGCATACCATCGTTGATTTAGGAGATGATTTCTATATGGTCGGCCGTCCGCATCCAATGATTGATGGAAGCCAACGCGCCTTGAGAATTCTCAAAGAAGCAAAGGACCCACAGGTCGCGATCATATTGCTGGATTTTATTTTAGGCTACAATGCCTCGATGGATCCTGTAGGCGAATTGGTTGAGGCAATTCTGGAAGCCAGAAAAATAGCAGAAAAACAGGGGCGGGAATTGGTATTTGAGGCTTCGATGTGTGGAACCGAGGATGATCCTCAGGAGATGACAATGCAAATCAAGATGCTGGAAGATATAGGAGTAACAGTTCACAAAAGTAATGCAGTAGCAGTTCAGAACAGTATCGAATTGTTAGAGGAGGTAAATCATGGATGAAATGGAGAACCAACTAATCAGCCAGCCAATGATTGTAATCAATATCGGTCTAGAGAATTTTGCCAATAACCTGGAGCTTCAAGGGGTAGAAGTAATCCGGGTAAATTGGAAACCTCCAGCAGGAGGAGATCAGGAAATGATTGATTTACTCGATCAATTATTGTGATCAAAAGATTGAAAAAAAACAGTTCCTACCAGGACTGTTTTTTTAATCAAGAAATTGATTGATATTCACATTTTCACTGATAGGTAGATTTTACTAAATAACCGGATTTGAGAAAACTTGTGTACAATTAAAGAAATTATTATGTAAGGAGAGATATTATGCTGGTTGGTGAAAGAATGACGAGTCCGGTCTTATTTATTGGCCCAGAGCTGCCTGTTCAGGATGCTCTGGCACAAATGCGCAAAGATCGTGTCAGCCGTTATCCGGTTATAAAGAGTGGCAAACTGGTTGGCATCGTTTCGGAAGATGATATATTGAATGCCTCCCCTTCGGACGCAACTTCCTTATCCGTCTGGGAAATAAATTATTTGTTGAGCAAAATCACCGTTGAACGGGTTATGACCAAAGAAGTGATCACCGTTACAGAAGATACCCCACTCGAGGAAGCAGCACGGATCATGGCGGATAATCGTATTGGTGGGATTCCCGTGGTGCGAGGTGACGATGTGGTGGGGATCATCACGCAGACCGATATCTTCCGCATTTTTTTGAACATGCTCGGCGGTCGCCAACCCGGTTGGCGTGTGGTGGCGATGGTCAAAAATGAACCTGGTCTGCTGCATAAACTTACCCAGGCCATTGACGAAGTAGGCGGGAATATCATCGCCTTAACTACCTATGTGGATCAAAAAATCGAAGGTGGGGAAGTGACCATGAAGGTGGATCAGATTGATGAGCAAGCCTTACGGAAAGCACTCCTGCCTTTTGTGAATGAAATTAAGGATTTTAGGGAAATCAAGGTCGGGTAGAGATTCGCTGATAGCTCATAGGTCATAGCTCATAGCTTTTCAAAAAAATTCTCAATCTGGTATGATTGAATTTACGAGGTGGCTGGCTGGAAAGAGTCAGTCACTTTTATTAATGGGTGCATTGCCTGTGACCCAAACGAGTTACACATGGGGATTAGCCAACTCACACCAATTACCGAAGACCACTTCTATCATCAATATACCAAAAGCAATGCACTTTGTATACAAAAGAGTAGGGTGCGTTCATAACGCACCATTATTGGTGTTATTTAATAACGGTTGTACAGAAGTTTTGGATAATGATTAGGGTACATATTATTGGTGCTTCAACGATGCACCCTACAATCTTTAAATTTTAAATGGAAAGAAATTACCCTTATTTATTAATTATGGTTTAATAGGAGTATCTCTCTTGATTTCATTAATTATGGAGTCCCCTATGACCAAACCCATTCACGCGATTCTGATCGGTGCCGGAAACCGCGGTGCCCAGTGTTATGCACCATACGCACTCGCCCATCCGGATGAATTGAAATTTGTAGCCGTGGCTGAACCAATTGCGGAACGTAGAAAAACGTTCGCTGAGCAACATCAGATACCTGAGGAGATGCAATTCGAGTCCTGGGAGGGATTGCTGGAAAAACCAGCCCTGGGGGAGGTGGCGCTGATCTGTACGCAGGACTGGCAGCATACCGCGCCAGCGGTGACAGCCATGCGGGCTGGCTATCATGTTTTGCTGGAAAAACCGATGGCGAACAAACTGGAGGAGTGCAAACAGTTGCTCCAGGTCAGCCAGGAGACTGAACGCCAGATGCGCATATGCCATGTGCTGCGGTATACGCCGCATTTCCAGAAAATGCGCGAGCTGGTGCAATCCGGTGTGCTGGGTCAGATTGTCCAGGTGGATCATCGTGAGAATGTGTCCTTCTGGCATATGGCACACTCCTATGTGCGTGGCAACTGGCGCAATCGCGAACAATCCAGCCCGATGATCCTGGCGAAATGCTGTCATGATCTGGATATTTTGCCCTGGGTGCTGGGTCAAAAAGCCAAAAAGCTAGCCTCGGTCGGTTCACTGATGCATTTCAAACCTGAAAATGCGCCGGAAGGTGCTACACAGCGCTGTCTGGATGGTTGCCCGGCCGCTGACACCTGCCCGCATTACGCCCCACATTTGTATCTGGAGATGGCACCCTTTTGGAACAGCATCGCGGATACCAGCAAAGGCTTTACCCGTTGGGCAGCGCATCAATATACCGAGAATCCGGAAATGATCAAAGCTTTAGGTTGGGTAGTGCCTGCCTTGAAGCAAATACCGGAGTATGCCGGCTGGCCATTGACCATTCTGGCGCACCAACCCACCCCGGAGAACGTTCTGGAAGCGGTCAAAAGTGGACCCTATGGGCGTTGTGTCTATCATTGTGATAATGATGTTGTCGATCATCAGGTGGTGATGATGCAATTTGAGGATGATACTTCCGTAACCCTGACCATGCATGGGCATTCGCATTACGAGTATCGCTCTACTCGCATCGAGGGCTCGCATGGCAGGATTCTGGCAGAATTTGGAAATGGCGGCTCGTGGATCCATCTCGATGAACACCGTACCGACTGGCATAAGGAATTCGATACCAGCGCAGAGTTGGGAGAAGGCCATGGAGGCGGTGATTTTCGGTTGGTGGCGTCCTTCCTGCAAAGTGTGCGCGAGGATGCTTTTGAAGAATCCTTGCAGGCTGCGCGTGATGCCCTGGAGAGCCATTTGCTGGCTTTCGCAGCGGAAGAATCCCGCCTGGATGGGAAATTCATTGAACAGGATTGGTGGTCGTAAGATGACGAACATTTTGATGACCTATGAAGATTTCCTGGACCGGGTTGAAACGCTGGGCTTCATGGCGCTTTCACCCCTTTTGCCAGGATTGCCGTCTCTAAGTGGCGAGACACCTGAAAATCTCTGGCATACCGGTCTTGACACTGACCCATGGCGCTGGAAAGATCGCGCTGCTGAGGAGAAACGCCTGGCATACGGCTGTATTTTGGGTGGGCGTAAAGGCTTCGTAAGCAAGCGTATGTACTCAATCTTCTATGACGCCTTTCATCCTTCGCTATCCATGCCGGAACGCTGGGCTTCTGGAACAGTCAGCCAAAGAACCTGGCAACTTTGGCAGCTTTTTGAAGAAAAAGGCACGCTTAATATCAGCCAGGTGCGGCGAAGTCTGGGTGTTGGTCGCAAGCAGGGAGTAAGTGCAGTAGACAATGCCATCCAGCAATTGCAGCATGAATTTTACATCACAGTAGATGGCAATGATCGCAAGATCAGCGCTCAAGGAAAATTATATGGTTGGCCGGTCAACCGGTACCGTAGAGTGGTGGATTGGGTGCCCGCTGGCTGGCTGGATAGCTCCAGTAATTTTTCAGCAGCAGCGCGAGAATTAATCCTGGATGAAGGCGTGGCGATGTCAGATGGTGTAACTCGCCAGGATTTGGCGAAGAAACTATTTTCAATTTAAATCGCTGACTAACAATCGCATGCATGCTTCGCAGTGGTAAAATTAAGCTATCGTTGGCAATCTTCACACATGGGGTGAGTTGCAAAATGTAATAATGAGTTATATAATATAAAACAAATGTTCTAAATAATCTCACCCTCTTTATCCGGGTGGAATGGAGTAGGATCGTGTGAGTAAGCAATACAGTGCTGATCATATTATTGAACTTGAATTCCTGGATGCTGTACGTAAGCGGCCGGGTATGTATATTGGCAATAACAATCTGCATGGTCTTCATCACATTTTGTTGGAAGTGTTGGACAATTCTGTGGATGAATGCATGGCAGGTTATGCGTCGAAAATCACTGTGGTGATTGAGAAAGACGGAACTATTGAGATCACTGACGATGGTCGTGGTATCCCGGTGGATTTTAAAACGGATGTCGGGATGAGTACCCTGACACAGGTGCTGGTGAAACCACATGCTGGTGGTAAATTTGGGGGTGACGATTCAGCTTATAGCAGTTCTGGTGGTTTACACGGGATTGGGTTGAAATGTACCAATGCCTTTTCGAGCTTCTTAGAAGTGGAAGTACACCGACATGGCTTGATCTTCTACCAGCGCTTTGAAGATGGTGGTTTACCGATTACGCCAGTTGAAATTTACACCAGAGCGATAAAACCCGGCAAAAAAGCTGGTGAAATCAATAAAGAAACAAAATTGGTGTTGACTGGCAAAAAAGAACTTGCCAAATCCCTGGAAGTGAATCATATGCAGCTGGCAGTCGATGCTGATCCCGAACAAATCACAGGAACCATTTTCAGATTTCGTCCTAACCGTACCTGGTTTTCACGCGAGATGGAATGGCCGAACCCCATTAACTCTGTCCCCTGGGATGCTGATCGACTGAGCACACGCTTTCGTCAGATTGCCCATTTGTATCCTGGTGTACGGATTGAATTTCTGGATAAACGTACCAATGATGGTGAACCTGAAATTTTCTTCTCAAAACGTGGATTGGTTGAATACATTGAATACTTGAATGAAGGTGAAGAACCTTTACATAAACCTATCATGTTTAAAGATACTATTGAAGTGGATGTGGAAGGTGGTAAGGGAACGATTGAAGTGGATGTGGCCTTGCAATATGCAGGCGAGGACACCCAGATTTACTCATTCGTGAATGCCATTCCAACTCCGACGGGTGGTACGCATGTCTCGGCTTTCAAAGCTGGCCTTACCAAAGCAGTGAAACAATTTGCTACCAATAAGAAACTCTTAAAAGGCAATATGGATGTACGTGGTGACGATGCTTTATTGGGATTAACTGCCATCATCAAACTTACCATGACCAGCACACCACAATTTCTTTCCCAAACAAAAGAAAGCCTTACCAGTCCTGAAGTACATGGTCCGGTACTATCCACAACCTATAGTTTTTTAAATGACTATCTGGATAAAAATGTTCCGGTTGGCAAGGTGATTGTGAATCAGGCTGTGGCGTCAGCAAGAGGACGTGAGGCGGCTGCGCAGGCGCGAAAATTGGTGATTAAAAAATCAGCCATGGATGCCGGAGAATTTGTTCTTGGTAAACTGGCGGATATTCAACGCCGTGGTGGAAATCCCATGGTTCCTTTGGAACACACAGCCCTTTATCTTGTGGAAGGTGATTCTGCAGGTGGATCCTGTAAGCAGGGTCGTGATTCGCGTTACCATGCGATCCTATCCCTGCGAGGGAAGATTCCCAATGTTGAAAAAATGAAATTGAATGACATTCTCAAGAATCGCGAAATTGCAGCCATCATTGCGGCTGTGGGCACCGGGGTTGGCGCGGATTGCGATGTCAGCAGCATGCGTTATGGCCGCGTCTCGGTCCTGGTGGATGCAGATGTAGATGGTTCCCATATTGCTACCTTATTGGCTACGCTTTTCTGGCGGACAATGCGTTCCGTAATTGAAGAAGGCAGATTCTTCGTTGCCCGGCCGCCCCTCTATCTCATCAAAAATAAGAGCGGAAAAGAATCGCGCTATGCGTATTCAGAGCAGGATCGTGAAGATATTGAAAAAGAGTTTGGCGGGGCAAGAACAGTCTCCGTTCAACGCTACAAAGGTTTGGGTGAAATGAACCCCGATCAATTACGTGAAACTGTATTTGTGCTTCCCGATGAAATTTCTGAGAAAAAGAAAAAGCCCAGGGGAAAAACAAAAGAAGTAGCTGGACCAGGAGAGCGTGAACTCACCGCAGCCGATTTTTCATCGCGTGATTTAAGGATGGTCATCGATGATTTTCATAGAACCCGATCGCTGATTACCAGATTAATGGGGAGTGAAGTTGCCCCCCGAAAAGAATGGTTAATGAATGTAGATTGGAGTGCAGAAGATTAAAGCACTTATTCGGAGCAAATTATGACAGAAATTAATGATTTTCAAAACGAAGAAGCCACAGTCCAGGAACAGAGTCTGGATCATTTTATTGAGGAAGCTTATCGTCGTTATGCTGTGTTAACCATTTTGGATCGTGCTTTACCGGATGTTCGCGATGGGTTAAAACCGGTTCAAAGGCGCATTTTGTATGCCATGGGTGATATGAGTTTATGGCATTCGAACCCCCACAAAAAATCGGTTCGTGTGGTTGGTGAAGTATTAGGTAAGTATCATCCCCATGGAGATCAATCGGTGTATGACGCCATGGTCCGAATGGCGCAGAATTTCTCCATGCGCGTACCATTAATTGATGGTCAGGGGAATTATGGCTCGATTGATGGGGATAGTGCAGCTGCCATGCGATATACAGAAGCTCGTCTGGCAAGTGTTGGTGGCGTGATGCTGGAGGATATCCATAAGGATACGGTTGATTGGCAGCCAAATTTTGATGGTTCTTTGGAGGAACCGATTGTTTTACCAACCCGAATACCAAACCTGATCGTCAATGGTGCCACCGGTATTGCAGTTGGAATGTCCACCAGTATTTTGCCTCATAATCTGGGCGAGGTTTGCGATGCGGTTAAATTTGTCGCTCAAAACTGGAAGAGACACAAAACGATCAGTGTAAAAGAATTGATGAAGTACATCCCTGGTCCTGACCTCCCCACCGGCGGTCTCCTGTATCGGTATCGTGTGAACGGAGAAGAAAATCCGGTGGATATGATCGCTCAGGCCTATGAGACTGGCCATGCCACCCTGGTCTGTCAGGCAAAGGCGGATATTCAGGATATTGGTGGCGGAAAATCAGCCATTTTTGTGACTGAATTGCCATATCAGGTGCAAAAGAATACTATTTTGGAACGCATCGCTGCCAACCGTGAAAAATTTAATGGCATCACGGATGTGCGCGACGAGTCTGATTTCACCGGTATGCGGGTTGTGTTCGAAGTTGCGCGTGGTATGGAAACGGAAGATGCGCTGGATAAATTATTAACCAATACGCAATTACGTTCCAGTCTTTCCCACAATGCTCTGGCGCTGGTTTTTGATGAAAATGGAAAAGCATCACCAAAAAACTTAACATTACTCGATTTCTTGGTTGAATTTATTAAGCATCGTTTGACTGTTATTATCCGCCGGTCACGCTTCGATCTGGAAAAGGCAGAAGAACGTAATCACATTCTGGAGGGTTTGTTAAAAGCCATCAGCATGATTGATCAGGTGATCAGCATTATTCGTAAATCACAAACTGCCGAAACAGCACGCAAAAATCTGATGACCGAACTGGATTTGACGGGTGTTCAGGCTCAGGCAATCCTGGATATGCCCTTGCGCCGTCTGGCTTCCCTGGAACGTAAAAAACTGGAAGATGAACGTAAGGATTTGTTATCCAGTATTAAATACCTGAAATCTGTTCTTGCTTCTCAGGAAAAACGTCTCGAAATTGTTGTTGAGGAGACCGAAGGAATCAAAGATAAGTATGCTGAACCTCGAAAAACCATCATTGTGGAAAGTGAGGAAGGGCATCAGGCAGCTTTTACCGTTTCAGATATGGTTATACCAAGCGAAACACAGTTGGTAATGATCAGTGAAGGCGGAATCCAACGCGTGGATGCTAAGGGCTATCGTGAGGCAGTCACCAAAGATAAACCAACCAGCCGTGCTGTCAGTATCGCACTATTAAGAGAAACAATTGATCCTGCTCAGAAACTCATTCTGGTCACCAACCTGGGACGCTGCTGGCAAGGGAATACCGGTCGTTTACCGTTGGGTGGTACCTTCCAGGATATAGGACTGAAGCGTGGTGAGAAAGTCGTTGGTATTGGTGTTGTTAAAGAAGGAACAAAATTGGTGATCGGTACAACAGCCGGTCAGATTAAACGGGTTGAGATGGCGGATGTGATCAGCTCCCGGGCAGAAGCAACCTGGGCTGCCATCATAGGTTTGAATGGCGGTGGCGAGGAAGTCCTGTTTGCTGGTGTAGCCAGTGATGCTGCCCATGTGATGATCTGTACCTCCGGAAATAATAAAGTTGCACCCCGTGTGTTGCGCTTCGAATCTGGTTCACTCAATCCGCAGGCTACTCCTTCTGCTAAAGGGGTTACTGCCATCAAGATGATGGGAGATCAACTGGTTTGTGGCATTCTGGTGGAGCCTGAATTGTACAAAAAAGGTTTCGCTTATGCAGTTACCACCAAAGGACATGCCAAACGGATTTCGATGGATGATTTCCCGGTACAGGGACGCGGCGGACAGGGTGTCCAACTCTGGAAGGTTAATGAAATCACTGGGGTTGTCACAGGTTTTACCGTTGGCACAGAGAAAGACCAGATTGATATTTATTCAGCCAAGGTAAAACGGTTACGACTGGATGGAAAGTCGCTTCCGATTGTTACACGTGCAACCAAGGGACTGGATCTTGGAAAGAAATATGCCAAAGGCGATCTCTTCGGAGACGGCGAACTCACAGCTGGATTGGTGGTGAGTTAAGCGATGCCGATTGAATCCAGTTTGCATGAGAGCGAGCATGGTGAAGTAAATATCTTTCATGTGTTTGATACACTGGAAGTGTATGATGGTTCTCTCGCATTGGCAATTGATCATATCATCAACCATATCAAAGTATTGGTTTCATCGGTGTACTTACCCGAGGACAAGAATCTTTTACAGGCATACCAGAACCATCCTTTGTTACGCAAAGGCAGCTCCGAAGTACGCAGCCGCGAACGAGTTCTCATGGCTGATTGTATCCGTTTGCTGGATGGATTGGTGGAGATCGCCAGATTGGCGGCTTATCCAGAGACGGCGGATCAAGCGAGGAGGGAACTTGAGGATCTTAAAGCTTCCGTTCCTTTCCTGGATTACCGTTATGAGAATGATCCTTATCCCTCTGATCGGGATCGTGAATAACCATTGAGTGTCCTTTAAATAATTAATAGTCAGGGTGTTTTTGGCATGCGCCCGCACGCCAAAAACACCCGATTACCCCAATTTATTGAGATGATACCCATATAAGTTAAATAAAAAAATTCGTTGTTTGAAACGAATTTTTTTATTTAACTTTATTAACCGGCTTTAAATTCTTCTGCACCATCCATTTTTCCAATAAGTTCTTCGGGGTGATGGATTAATACCGGTAGATGTGTGGGGCAAATATAAAGTGATTGATTCTGGTAATCTAACTGAATCAAAGGAGCTTTTTGATTGCTTACTTCACAAACGATACATTTCTTTTCCATGAGAGGTCCTTTATGATGGTTTTTTCAGATTTTTATATTGGTCAAATCAGGTAAATTATATCATGTTCTCGTAGCTAATCTGGTCGTTCTGGCTGCCAATTCGCGAATGGACAAGACCTCTTTGCCTTTGATGTACGTTTCCAATCTGTCACCAATCGGTGCCGCCCATTTAGTTGGCACTGGCTGTAAAATACCCAGTACATTTCCAGCCAATCCGGCGTTACAATCCACGTCCAGACCCGCTTTTGCCAATAAGCTGAAAGATGTGGTCATATCACCATCTCCAAACCATAGCGAATAAATTACTGCTGCGATATTCGGGTAGGCATGAATCCAGTTATATCTTTCATATTTCTTCCCGAAGTTTTTCCAGGCTTTGATTGGATCGTTGTTAATTTCAAGCGTTTCCAGACAATACCGGACTACTGCAGCATATTCGCTTTTTTGTGGGAGATAGACAGCTGCTTCTTTCAATATCATTTTCGTATCTGTTCGGATAAATGCCAGCGATGTCAGCACAGCAGCGTAGATTTCGCCATAAACTCCATTATGTTCATGACTGACGATCCCATCCAGATAGGCCAGACGAGCTGCTTCCAAAGGCCAGCCGGGTGCAAGCATACCGCAAACCATCCCACGCATCTGAGCCCCAATCCAATGAGAAAATGGGTTATGGAATGAGCCGGATTGGGGTGGCATGATGCCGTTATTCAGATTTCTAAGTGCCACCCATTCTGCTGACCATCCAAAGGGTATCTGGCGGATCCATTCCAGTCCAATATCCTGTCCTGTCAAGTTGCGACCCAGGCGTTCAAACACATCCAGAAATACCAATTCGTAAACCACATCATCGTTGGTGGTTTCCGGAGTGGTGATGTAATCACGAATTTCCCCATATACTTTGGCGATTTGGGCACCTGTGTATCCTTCGATGGCCGTGCCAAATGAGCCGCCGGCCAATTGCCCCAACCACCCCTGATAAATTTTCTCCGACAGCGTCCCTTCCTCTGTTAATTGGTTGGCATGACTAATTTCCCCCATGGCTGCTACAGTTTGATCCCAGGTGGAAGGGTGTTGGAATTGGTGAATGGGGTTGGATAGATCCAAAGGAGCTTTTTGGAGAGCTGCCAGAATTTGGGCGGTGATTACCCGTAAATCATCGATTTTTCCAGCATGAAATAATTCAATCCCTTGTGGGATGAGCACATCCGTTGCAGATACATCGTATCCACGATTCCCCATTGCCTGTACCATGGAAAGATAGGGTATCTCTGGTGCACCTGACCCAGGCACTTTTGAATCCCAGAACAATTTAATCAGGTCGTCCCCATAAGGAATTTTAAAATCACTATCATACCAGTTAGAATCATGGATCCGACGGTCGAGAGGAATGGCTGAAGTTCGAAGATCACGTTCCAGTTCCCATGCTTTTTTCATATTCTTCGTTTCCTTGCCTGTATGGAATAAAAATAGAGCGCAATTAATGTCGCAATATAGGGCACCATGGAAGTAAATTGGGACGGCATGTATTGCTGTAACAACAAACCCAGTCCATCCGTGAAACCAAATAATAATGAGATTAAGGCAATTCCCCACGGATTTCCATTCACCAGAATCACGGCTGCCAGCGAAATCCATCCGCGTCCAGCGGACATATTTTCGCTGAATAAGGTCACATATCCCAGGGACAGAAATGCGCCAGCCAGACCGCAAAGAACGCCACAAATAATTAAGGACCATGTGCGGATTTTTGCAGAGGGAACGCCACTGGAATCGAGACTGGGGGCGTTATAACCGGCAGCACGTAATCGCAAACCAAAACGGGTTTTGAAGATGATAAATGACGACAGGATCACAATCACAACTGTGATGTAAATCATCAGATTTTGACCACTGAGAATATCTCCTAGAAATGGTATTTTTGCCAATAAGGGAATGTGAATTCGCGGGATGGAAACGATGCCTGGATTGGAGAATGCACCTTTGACATTGAAAATCTGGCGCATCATGTAAGTCGTAGCGCCCAGAGCAAATAAATTTAAAGCGATTCCTGTGACGAATTCATCCGTTTTGAGAATGACTGCAAAAAGAATAAAAATCAATGCCATAACTAAGGAACCCAAGATCGCACAGACAATGCCCATCAGCCAGGAATCGAAGTAATAAGAACCGAGAACTGCGAAGAAAGCGCCGGTCAACATCATTCCTTCCATTGCGATGTTGAAGATACCAGCATAAAAGGTAAAGGTTCCTCCCAATGCGGCTAAAAGTATCGGAGTGGCACCGCTGATCATGCCATTGATGAGTCCTGTAATGATGTTCATACTGTTCTCTCCCGAGCTTTTCGTCTTGCAATGGTTTTATCGATTACGATGTCAAGGTAGCCTCGTCCGGCAACAATAACCAATACGGTAACTGCCTGTAACACCTGAATGAATTCCCTGGGAACTGCTGTGATCAATTCCATTCCCAAAGAACCGGTTTGCATGGCGCTGAAGAATAGTCCATACAGCAGTGTTCCAATCAACCCATTATTTGCAACGACTGCGATCATGACCCCATCCCAGGCATAATTTGCTCCCAATCCTTTGAGAAACCGGTGGGGACCAGCCATGACAACCAGACCACCAGCCAGCCCAGCCAGCGCACCGGTTACCAGCATGACGGTAACGTAATTTTTATCAATTTTGATACCGCCCAGACGGGCAAACAATGAATTCTGCCCTGTAATGCGCCATTCGTATCCAGCTGTGAGACGGTTGAACACAAAATAAATCACAATAAATGCCAGAATCATCACGATCACATTTGAGTTGAATTCTCCCCAGATCGGCAACCAGCCATTGGTGTTGATTTGTGGAGTCATGGGTGAATAAGCACTGCGATCAAAAAATGGATACGAAATCGCCCAAAAGGTGAAGAAATCTGCGATCATGTTCAACATCAGCGTGGTGATGAATTCATCCATGTTGAACCATTTGCGCAGCATGGCAGCGACCCCAGACCAGAGCGCACCGCCCAGCATCGATAAAAATAGAAGTACTGGGATCAATAACCACGACGGGAGATCCAGATAGAGGCCGCCAACAGTGGCAAAAAGGGCACCCATCAATAATTGACCAGGCTGGCCGAGATTGATCGGCCCGGATGCGAAGGCAACCGATGCTGAAAGCCCGGTGAGGATCAAAGGGACAGAATTGCGCAGGGTGGTTGCGAGTGGGAATAAACCAAACAATGAAAAATTAAATAAAGCCCCATAGGTTTGGAGTGGATTATACCCTTGTAGCAGCATAATGATTGCGCCAATCAGCAATGCGATAAAAATTCCAATAATACCGCTTATAAGTTTTCGCTGCATCACTGTTCCTTTCCTTCCAGCATCAGATATCCAACTTCCTCAATATCTGTCTGGTCGGTGGGTAAATCCGCAACGATTTTTCCACGGTGCAACACAAGGATGCGATCAGCGATCCTGAACAATTCTTCCAGATCTGCAGAAATTAAAAAAATAGCACGCTTTTGTTCGCGCATTTTCAGGATGAGCTCATGAACATATTCTATTGATCCTACATCGAGTCCACGGGTTGGTTGGTCTAGTAAAACAAAAGGTGCATCTAACAGTAGTTCCCGACCCAGGATCACTTTTTGCTGGTTACCGCCGGAGAGGGAACGGAAAGGATTGTCCATACGATCCATGATCACTGAGAATTGCTGCTCAATTTGACCGGTAAATTTTCTTGCATATTGGTCATTAAGCATCAAACCTTTCCATATGGTGAAATGGGGATTGAGGCGGTGGTGGGTCATCATGACATTTTCAAGAATGGAGGCTTTTACAGCAGCACCCATTTTTCCCCGGTTTTGGGATACAAAGGATATATACCGGCGTCTTTCCAGAATATCTGCTTTGGTGAGGTTGACATCATTTACTTTAAGGTTTCCCTGTTTGGTCGGAATTAACCCCATGATCGAATTAACCAATTCAAATTGACCGTTGCCTTCGACCCCGGCAATACCAACAATTTCTCCTTCATGGACATTGATGTTGACATTTTCAAGACGTTTATGATGGGCTGCATCAATAACCGTCAAATTTTCAAGCGAAAAAATGAGCTTGCCAGGAGTACTTTTTTCACGATGGGATGTGAAAAGAACTGTCCTTCCAACCATCATTTGAGCCAGCTCTGTTTTGCTTGTTTCATTTGCCTGGACAGTGGCAATTTTTTCTCCTTTACGCATCACAGTGATGCGATCACTGAGGTCCAATACCTCTTCCAGATGATGCGAGATAAACAGGATGGTATGGCCGTGATCACGCAGTCGGCGCAGTTCATTGAATAATTGCGGGATCTCCTGGGGGGTCAGGACAGCGGTGGGCTCATCCAGGATTAATACGGAGACATTTCGGTAAAGCAGTTTTAAGATTTCAACCTTTTGTGCAGCAGCGACAGAAATATCATCAATTTTTGCATCAATATTAAGGTTGAATTGAAATTCATCAACTTTTTTTTGTACCAATTGCCTGGCTCGATCACGGTCGATCATTCCTATGAAATTGACAGGCTCTGCACCCAGTACAATGTTCTCCCAGACTGTATATTGAGGGATCAACAGGATTTCCTGATGCACCATGCCAATTCCACGGGCAATTGCTTCGCCAGGATCCTGGAAGTGAACTGACCGTCCCTGAAGAAGGATTTCACCCTGGTCGTGTTGCTCCAGACCATAGAGGACTTTCATCAATGTGCTTTTACCTGCGCCGTTTTCACCGACGATGGCATGAATTTCCCCAATTCTGAAATCGGTAGTGACATTATCAACTGCAACTACGTTAGGCGGAAAGACTTTGATGATGTCTTTCATTTCGATCAAAACTTGCATCTATGCGCTCCCATTGATCATCAGGGCAAAAATAAAAACAGAGAAACCACCTTGCGAAAAGAACCAAAAAAACTAAATTTGATGATCCTTCCACAAGGTGGTAACAGGATTTAATTCAGATTATTCACCAGTGTAAATTTCGATCTTTAAAGTACCATCAATAATTTGTTGTCTAACAGCCATGACTTGGTCTTGAATCGATTGTGGTAGAACCTGAACCTGCGCCGTCATATCGATATCAACACCACCGGATGCAAGGCCATATTGAAGGACTGCACCGGGCTGATAAGTTCCATCCTTAATGGTTTTAAAGACTTCATAAATCGCTTTACCAACATCTTTGATATCGCTGGCTATCACATTGCCGGGTACGATATCATTTTGATTGGTATCTACGCCAATGGCATACAAACCGCGTTCTCCGGCTGCCTGCAACACGCCAATACCGGCTGCGGCTGCGATCTGGAAGACCACATCGGCACCCATGTCATAAAGCTGCAAGGCTGCTTGTTTTCCTTTGGCTGTATCATCCCAGCTGCCCAGATACTTAGTTTCCACCTGGATTTCAGGATCAATTGATTTTGCTCCATTGGTGTAAGCGAAAACAAACGCTGAAATCACAGGATCGACATCACCACCAACAGCTCCGATCAGTTTTCCGGGATTCACACCGGGCAGACTGGTTTCCAGTGTGGTCAGTCCTGCAACGACGCCTGCCAGATAAGCTGATTCTTCTTCGATGAAATCAACCGATGTGATCGTTTTTTGTTCATTTTGGACCACTGTATCTAAATTGACAAAGACCTTATCTGGATTTTTATCTGCAAAGTCCATCAATTGGTCTTCAAATCCGTAGGAAATCACAAAAATTACATCAGCATAGTTGACTGCTGCCTGCAGAGCTGGTTCATATTGCCCGGCGTCAAAGTTGGTCTCAATGGTTCGAATCTCAACCCCATACTCACTTTTGATTTTTTCCATGCCCATTTGACCAGAATCATAAAAAGATTGGTCCCCCAATGCACCATTGATCAGATAAACAACTTTCTCTGTTTCAGGTGCCTGGCTGGCAGGGGCACATCCGACAAGACTAGCAACTAATAAAACAACTATCATCACAAATACGAATTTCTTCATTTTTATCTCCTTAAATATAGTTAAATTTGGCGCTTTTCATCTTCGTGGTCAGGGTGTTTTTTGACGGATATCACCGCCAAAACTACCCGAAACCTCGTTTGAGAGATGAGACTAATTATAATTGGCACAACTTAAAGTAATTAAATTGTTTTAACCTCCTGTTTATGTTTTTTCAGAAAAGCTTCTACTTCTGATTTTAATGGAATGCTGGTTTGAGCACCAGCTTTGGTAACTGCTAAAGCCCCGGCAGCGCTGGCACGCAGGAGGGCTTCATGCAGATCCATTTCTTCGGCCAAAGCAACAGCGAATCCGCCAATGAAAGCATCCCCTGCCGCGGTTGTGTCCACGACCGGAACATTGAAAGGCGGTGCGAAAATATGGTGATCCGGGCTGAGATAATATGCGCCATGTTCACCTCGCGTCAGAATGATTTGTTTGCATCCTGAAGCAAAGAGATGATTGGCTGCGGTGCGACAATTAACAAAACTATCCGTTTCTTTGCCGGATAAAAGCGCCAGCTCGCTTTCATTGGGGATGATAAATGTGACTTTTCGCAATGTTTCAATGGGAATCTGTGCGGCTGGTGCCGGGTTTAGCAGGATGGTAGTGCCAAAATCGTAGGCAATATTAATCGCATGAACGACAACATTAAGCGGAATTTCCAATTGCAGCACTAGCACTTTTGTTTCCCGAATAGTCTCTTTCAGAAGATCAATATCTGCTTTCTTTAAGGTGGCATTGGCACCTGGAACCACGATGATCGTGTTTTGCCCCTTTGCATCCACTGTGATCAATGCGGTTCCGGTGGGCTCATCTGCTTTTCTCACTGTCTGGGTGTCCACCTGGTTTTTGTTCAGATTTTCCAGAAGTTCCTGCCCAAACGTATCGTTTCCTATCCGTCCAACTATCTGGACGTTACCACCCAGACGAGCTGCAGCGATTGCCTGATTGGCACCTTTGCCGCCGGGAAAGGTAAAAAATCGCTCTCCCAGAATTGTCTCTCCAGGGATGGGGTGGCGTTGGGCATAAACAACAAGGTCAATATTGATACTGCCAATCACCAGGATTTTATTCTTCATGGGAGACTCCTTGTGCTCGTGAGGATGATCAAAAGATTGATGAGTACCTCTATTATCGATGATAATAAAAATTAAAGATTTTCTTCAAGCAATTATACAACCACAGCAGGAAATTTTTGGGATTGAATTAATGGGTGTCAAAAACAAGAAATTATTGAATGAAGCGCTTATCGTGAGCAAATTACTTCGAGTGTTCGCTGATCCGATCTCCTGATGCAGGAATAATACTCTATAATCTTAAAAGGAAATCAGGAATCCTTTTATTCATTTATATTTAAAAAATCTTTACAACAGTGAAAAATTGAGGTGATATGGAAAATTATTTTTTGAATTACAAAGAAGCAGTTAATTTCAACTCTGAAAAATTTTATAAAGCAACTCTTTTTCGATCTGAACGGTTGTTATTGGGTTTGAATTGTCTGAAACCCGGTCAGGTTCAAAAAGTACATGACCATTCCGATCAGGACAAATTCTATTTTGTTCTTGAAGGTGAAGGATTGTTCGTAGTCGGAGAGGAGCAGAAAGTCGCATCGGCTGGAATGGTGGTTTGGGCTCCGGCTTCTGTTCCACATGGCGTCAGCAATCAAAGCCAGGATCATCTGGTGATTCTTATGGGGATAGCTCCAGCCCCATAATGAAATGATATGATAGAATATTAATTCTATGAATACAATTGATTTTCCTGCCTTTGTTCATCTGCATGCCTATTCTTATTTTTCTTTACTGGAGGGACTCATCTCCCCTTCCGAATTGGCAAAGGCTGCCAGAGACAATGGAATGATGGCACTGGCGATGTGTGATCATCGATGCCTGAGCGGGGTGGTTGAATTTTCACAAGCCAGTCAGGATACCGGGCTTCAACCTATCTATGGATTAACAGCTGATGTGGAATGGAAAGACCAACGTGGGGAGATGGTTTTCCTGGTTCAAAATCAACAAGGCTGGTCTAACCTTTGTAACCTGAGCAGCAAGTTGATGCTGGAAAGTGGAGAACTAAAAAGTGTTCTTCACCTGGATGATTTATACATACACCATCAGGGATTAATTGCCTTGAGTGGGGGACAGCGTTCGATCCTCGATTTCTTCGTTCAAACTGCTCAGATTTCATTGGCTAAGGAATGGTTGGATATCCTGCGTAATATTTTTACGAATCGATTCTATGTAGAAATCCAACAACATTTCCTGGATCAGGATATCCATGCCAGGCGGGTGGTCGATGTAGCCAGGGAATCAGGAATCCCGATGGTGGCAACCCAGTCGATTTATTATCTATCCCAAGATCAAACAGGGCTTCAAAAGACGTTGAGCGCCATGCGTGAAAATAGTAGAATTTCGGACATTAAACCAGAAAATGTAGCTCCTGAAAATTCATATTTCACAACACAGCAAGAAATGATCAATCGTTTTCAATGGATTCCCGAAGCCATCCAAAATACCGTTCGCATTGCATCCCTTTGTCTTTGGCGAATTCCTAGTGGGGAAGTACATTTCCCAGAAGTCCCTCTTCCACCTGGAAAGACTGTTTCACAAGTATTGAGAGGAAAAGCCGAATCCGGTGCAAAAAAACGATATAAGCAGATTACAACCCAAATTCAATCCAGGCTTGATCATGAGCTGGAAATCATCGCTGCACGCGGTTATGAACCGATTTTTCTAATCGTTGAGGAGCTACTCAATTATGCTCGCCAACAAGGTGTCCCGTTTTCTTCACGCGGATCTGCAGCCTCTTCACTGGTTGCTTATTGTCTGGAGATCACCAATCCGGAGCCATTGGGTTTGAATTTATTCTTTGAACGATTTTTGAACCCTGCCCGAACCTCTCCACCGGATATAGATACTGATCTGTGTTCCAGACGGCGGGATGTGGTGATTCAACATGTTTTCGATACGTATGGCGCAGACATGGTCTCGATGGTGGGTACGATCAATCGCTTCCGACCTCGCTCCGCGCTGGGTGAAGTGGCTAAAGCATACGGTATATCCGCTCCGGAAATTCGTCAATGGGTGAACCAGTTACCTTATTTTGGTTTTCAAAGAACGTCTGCCGAAGAAAAAGATAATCCTTTTGCCGGATTGAAATCAGCCTATCCGGGACATGAGAGAATTTTTAAGGACGCGCAGTCATTATTAAAGCAACCACGCCATCTTTCCATGCATCCAGGCGGCGTTCTGGTTGCACCTGGACCGATCACGGATTGGGTGCCACTCTCTGGGTCAGCATCCAAGAATTTTACAATCACACAATTTGACCTGGAAGGGGTGGAAGCCTTCGGACTGGTAAAAATTGATCTATTGGGGATTCGTGGTCTTTCAGTGCTGGGGGATGTGGCAGAAATGATCTACTCCTGGCGGCAAACTGAATATCAGCATGCCATGCAGGTTCTGGAACAGATTCCATTGGAAGATGCCGACACCACTGAACGGGTCAGAAATGGGCAAACGATAGGATGCTTTCAAATTGAATCACCAGGAATGCGTTCCACATTGAGGGAAATTCAGGCAGAAACCGCCAATGATATTATGGCAGCATTAGCACTCTACCGTCCTGGACCATTACGAGGTGGAATGCATGATGCCTTTATACGAAGATTTAAAAAGCTTGAAAAAGTGGAACACATTCATCCAATCCTGGAACCCGTGTTAGCCGAAACCTATGGTGTGATTCTATATCAGGAACAGGTGTTACGGATTGCACATGAAGTTGGTGGGTTATCGCTTGTGGATGCAGATCTGTTGCGGCGGGCGATGTCACACTTCGATCCAGGCGAGCAAATGAAAACCCTCAGGGCACGTTTTATTGATGGGTTCCAACTTCGAAATGTGCCTTTGGAAACAGCCGAAAGAATCTGGGACATGATGGCAGCGTTTGCCGGATATGGTTTTCCGAAAGCACACGCCGCTTCCTATGCAAGGGTTGCCTGGCAATCGGCCTGGTGTAAAACCCATTTCCCAGCTGAATTTATGGTATCCGTTTTGGCGAACGGCGGAGGGTATTATTCTCAACGGGTTTACTTAAGTGAAGTAAGAAGAATGGGATTGGTTGTGCACCCTCCGCATATCAACCATAGTTCTTACCAGTTTTCAGTCCGATATCCACAAGGTCAGCCAGTGTTATATATGGGATTGGATCAGGTATTTGGATTAACCCATCAAACCCAAAAAAGGATTATGGAAAAACGACCATTTAAAGATTTAAATGATTTTCTTTCCAAGGTTAACCCTCGCCGTACAGAGGTGGAGAATTTAATCAGGTGTGGTGGTCTGGATGGTTTAGGAAATGTCCCAGCCATGTTGGATTCCATTTCAACCGGATCATGGCGAAAGGATCAATTCTCCTTGTTCAACTGGGAGAATGATTCCACAGAGGATTGGTCGTTAGCGGAACAGTCTCTGGCGCAGGAGCAGATTTTAGGTGTCAGTGTGGATGTGCACCCATTAGAGATTGTCAGGGATCAAGTCACTGCAGCAGGTGCAATTTCATCAGCTGAAGTAAGTTACCATGTGGGTGAATCGGTTGTGGTCGCTGGATTGCGGCTCACCTCGCATCGTGCCAGAACTGCACGTGGTGAATTAATGTTATTTTTATCTGTTGAGGATCTGGATGGGATGCTCGAAGTGGTATTCTTTCCTAAGGTTTATCATCAATATCGCCAGATATTACGGTCTTCAGGCCCATTTCTGATTCGGGGAATGGTGGAGCATAATCCGGATGAGGGGGATTTATGGATGCGTGCGGAGAAGGTGAAAATATTGAGTCCAACTGGAAACAATAATCCGTAGACTGGATAGAAGACATTTGTAAAAGGTATTTACGGTACAATAGACAAGTTATGGAGGATTGAGCATGAAATATGCAAGTCAAGCGCTTTGGTGGGGTATTAAAGAAGGATTTTTTCAACTTGGGAGGTTGATCTTACTTAACCTGACCTGGTTACTTTTTTCCTTACCCGTAATAACCATTCCTGCTTCTACTGTCGCGTTGGCATACACAATCAGAGTTATGGTTATTGATGAGACGAATTATTCCTGGGGAATATTTTTGGAAGCTTTTAAACGTTATTTTTTCAGTAGTTGGCGTTGGTTTTTACCCAGTGTTCTGCTGCCAATGATTTTTATTTATAACATCCTTTTTTTTGCAGTTGAAAGTTACACCCTTAGCGTTTTCATTCAGGCAGCTAATGTGGTGATGTTGGTGATCTGGTTATTTTTGCAGACGTTCACTTTGCCTTTTGTTGTTGAACAGGATCAGCCTGTGATGCGAATTGTTTTATTGAATGGGATTAAATTGTTGTATCAGAAACCAGGATTATACATTTTAACTACGATTTCTTTGATGGTATTTTTTATATTGAGTACGATCATGATTTTACCGATCCTATTGGTGTCGGTGAGTATGGGATTGTTTGTTGTAACTTATTGTTTGCAAGTTTTTTTGGGAAGACGTGGGATGGTCCCGGAAGAAGAAAGCAGTAAAGTTTATAAAAAACCCGGATCCAAATGATCCGGGTTTTTTCATTGTAGAATAAATTTTGCTTATGGGGTAACGACTGGTAGTTCAGCAGCTTCCCAGCCAACATACCCACCACTCATGCTGAGGACATTATTGTAACCATTCATTCGCAGGGCGATTGTGTAGATTAAGCTGCGGATTCCGCTCTTGCAATACACAATGTTTTTTGCGTTGGGATCAATTTCACCCATTCGAGAAATTACTTCTTCCAGGGGAATATTGATAGCAGGATCAATATAACCAGCTTCAAATTCATCAGCGCGACGAGCATCGATTAATACAAATTCTTCAGCATTGACTAACATTTCATTGACATCAACATTTTTGATGGATGCCCATCCTTCAGGGGGATTGTTAGCGAAATCTTTGACGGCTAAGTACAATTTTTCGTCAAAAATGATTGGTGTGCTGATTTCTTCTGCTGATGCTACGCCTTCATCGACACCTAATTCAGATTTCAACCAACCATCCATTCCAGCGGTCATGTTACGTACGTTGGTATAGCCTAAGAGGTTTAGAATCGTCCAGGCATATGTCGATCGGGTTCCACTCTTGCAATAGACAACAATGGGTGTATCGAGATCTGCAGGTAATAATGCGGGGTTATCTGCCAGGGTTTTTACGGGGATGTTGACAGCGCCTGGGATATGCCCATTCTCTTCCAATTCGGATGGTTCTCGAACATCGATAACAAAGAGATCAGGATTCTCAATCAATTCAGAGTTGAGAGCATCTGCTGGCATGGTCCCGTAAGATTTTTCAGAGCCATTGTTCGCAATCATCTTGGCAAATAGTGATTTGAAATCTGGGGCTGCACCGACAACTGGTAATTCGGCAGTCTGCCAGCCAACATACCCACCACTCATACTGAGAACATTCGTGAAACCATTCATTCGCAGGGCGATTGTGTAGATTAAGCTGCGAATACCACTTTTGCAGTAAACCACAACCTTTGAATTGGGGTCGATTTCACCCATTCTGCTCATGACTTCTTCCAATGGGATATTGACAGCAGGGTCAATATAACCAGCATCAAATTCATCTGCGCGACGAGCGTCCACAAATACGAATTTTTCACCATTAATCAACATTTCATTTACATCAGTATTCTTAATGGTTGCCCATCCTTCTGGAGGATTGTTGGCGAATTCTTTCACAGCCAGGTAGAGTGCTTCGTTTTCAATGATGGGAGTACTAATTTCTTCAGCAGGAACAATACCGGGATCTGTGGCTAATTCAGCTTTTACCCAGCCATCCATCCCGGCAGTCATATTTCGAACATTTGTGTAGCCCAAAAGATTAAGAATTGTCCATGCGTAAGTGGAACGAGTACCACTTTTACAATATACAACAATAGCCTCATCCAGATCTGCGGGTAATAAAGCGAGATTGTCAGCCAGGGTCTTCACAGGAATGTTGACCGCGCCTGGGATGTGACCTGTTTCTTCCAATTCTGAGGGTTCACGTACATCAATTACGAAAAGATCAGGATTTTCAATCAATTCGGTGTTGAGGTCATCAGCTGGCATTGTGCTGTATGATTTTTCTTTCCCAGTATTGCCAATTACCTCTGTAAACAAAGCTTGAAAATCAGGAGCTTCGACAACTACTGGTTCAGGAGTGGGTACAGCAGTTGGTTCAACAACGACTGGTGCTTCTACGATCGGTTCAGCTGTGGGCTGAGCTGCAGGGGCACAAGCACCTAACAACATGGAGAACATTACAACTAACATGATTGGTAAATATAATTTTCTTGACATCTTCATCCTTTTCTTTATTTTTACGTGTTTAATTAATCAACTGACATAAAACCTTCAGTTGTTATTGAAGAATTATTTTTCTAAGGGTTATTGTTCTGGAATTAGACCTGGAACAGTATCTACGATAACATTTCTATTGGCTTCTAATTCCTCCGGTTTAACTTTGTCTGCGGTTAAGAATATTTCTGCATTGCCATGACAGGCATTACAGGATTCATTCTGTGGTGTGTTACGTTGAATATTATGGGGGGTTGCATACGCCCAATTGGGAAGTAAATTGAAATTGGGGAGTAGATTATCTCCATAATAGGCATAACTCTCAGGATCAACCGGGATATGACGAACCGGTACAAATTCATACGGCCTGTCTGATGACTGACGCGTATTGCGACCAATAAAAAACGTCATATAGGTTGCTGCTGTCTTGAAGAACGGGTTACCGGTTGTTTCACTGATCGCAACATGGCAGCTATCACAGCTGGTGTAGGTGACTGAGTGGCAAACCTGGCAGGATAGGTTGCCCTGGTGGATTTGATGCTGCACGATGGTGTCGGAAGTTTTGCCGACTTGATCATGGCAGCTTTCACAGCTTGGGCCTTGTGCACCTTCATAGCGGTGATTGTTTCCATCAGAATCATGCATGCTGGCGCCATCATGACAGGCAACACAATTCATGCGTCCCTGGCGGAAGTGAACATCTCCAGGAATACCTTCATTCTTACCCATATACTCATTTCCTACGCGTGAACCATGGCAAGCGGTACAGGTGCGGGTCATTGGGGGAGTTTTTACATATTCATGGCCATTTAATAAGCCGCCACCGACGCTATCAGGTTGGGCAATGTGGCAATCTCCACAAGTCGTGTGGCATGATTGACAATGATTACCAAACATTTCATCCAGTGCAGCGTGATTTTCTGGCAGACTGCGAGAATACATCGTCTGAAAATAACCAGCCTGGGTGGTATGAAGACTGTTCGCATTGCTGACCACAATTTCATTATGGCAATTTCCACAGGTTCTCTGTGCGTCAGCATCCGGAGCGTTAATCAAACCGGTGTGGGCAATCTCTTTATCTATGGATGAGGAATCGCCAGCATGACAGGCAGAGCAAGATGTTTGACCATGCACAGTTTCAAAAAAGCCAGAATTTACCATAACTTTTTCCCAAGGCTCCAACGGAGCCACTGAGCCACCTCAGCCAACGCCTTCTGATTCAGCTCCATGAGCGTCTTCTTCTTCCTCAACTGCAGTATCAATTAGCATTTGTTTGTCTGTATGGCAAACAACACAATTATCTATCGGCGGTTCAAATGCAACAGGTATAACTGTTGTTGGAGTTGCTTGAGAAATGGAAACTTCGGTTTCGTCGGGCACAGTTGATGGCGTGCTTTTAGCTGAACATGCGCCTAGCAATAGCATAGACAAGCTAAGAGATAGAATTAAGATAATTTTTCTCATGAGATATCCTTCAATAAATTCTCTTTGATAGTTTTGGATAATAAGTGTTTCTTGTAGGAAATATTGGGGTTATTATCGTTACTCATTTCACTATAAAGAAAATTATACAAGATCAATAATAATTAAGAAATCTTTAACCTGTTAGTGACATATATCACAAGTAAATATTTGATTTTTTGTGTTGAATCTATAAGTAATTCTTATCATTCCTGCAAACATGATAAAATTAAACGTATCTTTTCAAAATTAGGGGCAGAGTGTTTTTAGGCGGGCGTTAACCCGCCTAAAAACACTCCCCAGCCCTGTTTTATTGAAAAGGTACAATTAAACATATTTATTCCTGGAGATTGATTATGTTAGATACACATCAATTACGCGTTTTTCTGGCAGCAGCAGAGACTTTAAATTTTTCACAGGCTGCAAAGCGTTTGCATATGTCACAACCGAGCGTGACTCAACACATTCACAACCTGGAGACGCATTTTGGTATGCAACTATTTATCCGGTCAGGCAGGAAAATAACTTTGACAGAAGCAGGTGTGACCCTGTTACCCATGGCGAGAGATTTGGTATTGTCCGCTATCCGGGCTGATGAGATGATGGATACACTTAAACAAGAGATTCATGGCCATTTATGGATTGCCTGTACAACTACTCCGGGGAAATATATATTGCCATCACTAATGGCAGACTTTCTAAAAAGATATCCTAAGGTGGAGGCAACCATTACTGTCGGAAATCGTAATGATGCTATGCGTTTCTTAAATGAAGGAAAGGCACAGATTATGGTATCAAGTGTGTTCAATTATCATCCGGACATAGAGTTTCATAAATTTATCTCCGAACCACTTGTTCTGATTGTGCCTACCAATCACCCCTGGACAAGAAGAGAAAGTATCAATCTGGATGAATTGCCTAAAGCAAATTTGATTGTGAGAGAATCTTCAGCCGGTTCTTATATGGTACTTAGAGACGGGTTAGCCCAAAAAGGGTATGACATTAGTGATCTACGAAAGGTCCTCACATTGGGAAATTCTGAAGCGATTGCATTTGCCGTACAGGAAGGTGTTGGTGTTGGATTTGTTTCGATGTTAGTCGCTCAAAGAATTGTGAAAGGGCAGGTCGCCATGGTAAAGGTGGATGGTCTTGACCTCGCACAGGATATTTATATTGGGCAACATCGAAGAATTCCTGCTACATCCGCTCAGGTTGCTTTTTGGAAAATTGCAACTGAACCTAAAAGTGAAGCATTATTAAAGATCATATCTTACCTGAATGGAGAGAACGAATCATTAAAACCATAACTTTGGGGTATTTTTCGGTGGAAATTTCTTGATCAAGAGGTTAAGAAAATCTCCCAATTGATTGGAATATTTACGATTGTTAAGACTATTTCATTGGTTGTTTAAAAATTGGTTATAATCGGTCAATCATTTATTAGTAAGGTGTACAGCAATGAAAAGAGCGATTTTATTTGATTTGGACGGTGTGCTGATTGATTCAATGAAAACCCATGCACGTACCTGGCGAAATGCTATCCAACCATTATTAAATATTGAAATATCTGAAAATCACTTCCTGATTAATGAAGGTAAGAATTCTAAAGATTTACTTCAGGAGTTGATTCAACAATATCAACTTGATGTTGATGATGATACCTGGCAAAAGGTGAGTGATTATCGCGATCAGCTTTTCTTACAGGAATTTACTCCACGGCTGGTGGATGGTGCAGAAAATTTGGTCAAAAAAGTTGCAGGCTTTGGCTATCGTATGGGTGTGGCGACTGGCAGTACCCGAAATGTGACTGAGGAATTATTAGCCAAAACAGGAATTAGAAAATACTTCTCGACTTTAATTACATCAGAAGACGTTCATTTCAGTAAACCGAATCCACAACCGTACCAGAAATTATTGCAGCACCTGGACACGAAACCAGATCAATCACTTGTCATCGAAAATGCGCCATTGGGAATTGATTCCGGATTGGCTGCAGGTTTAATTTGCCTGGCAGTAACGACAACAAATCCACCTGAGATACTCTCTAAAGCATCTAAGGTTTTTGGAAATCTTGATGAAATAAGAGATTTCTTGGTGCGAGATTATGAACTTACATCAGGAGAAGGTAAGTGGGGATTTTATGCTTCATTAATGGAAGATATTTATGCATCCTAGATTAATTCGAGAACAGAAAACGGTCGATAAAATGATTGGGCTGTATTGCCATAACCATCACGCAACTTCGGATGGACTTTGTGGGGATTGTCAGGCTTTAAGAGACTATTCTCAGCTCAGATTGCAAAAATGCCCCTATCAGGAGAAGAAGACAACCTGTGCCAAGTGCCCAACGCATTGTTATCAAAAAACCATGCGGGAAAAAATTCGAGAAGTGATGCGCCATGCTGGGCCACGCATGTTAAAACAGCATCCTGGATTAGCAATCTTACACCTTCTGGATGGTTTCCGAAAACCGGTAACATTAAAGAAGAATCGAAATCGTTAAATGAACAGAGCACTAATCGAAGTGCCCTGTACTGGGTGCCCTGAGTGGGCAGGTCCGCCTGTTAATTGTATTATCCAGGAAGATATTTAAAAATCAAGTCTTGAACACAATCAAGACAACGGGAACCACTGAATGAAAAACTTAACCCTTATTCCATTTGATTTGCCTGGAAAAATTTACCGCTGTCCCTTACCGAATGGTAGTTTTGATTATGGTTCAACAACTTTACAAGAAATGAAAACAAATGCAGTAAAGAGAGTTGTCACCCTGGTTGAAGAATTTGAATGGTGGCAAAGAGCGGGGATTGATCTCCCATGCATTTATAAAGAACACGGCATTGAGATGCTGCATCTCCCGGTTGTCGATTTTAAGGTTCCCAATGATCGGGATGTATATCTGACTGAAGTTCAAAATGTTTTATCATGGGCTTCGGATGGAGATAACATTGCCGTGCATTGTTTTGCAGGAATTGGCCGCACGGGAACATTCCTTTCGATGATGGCTGTACTGCGCTTTGGCTGGAATCCACTGGACTCAGTATTATGGATTCGGCAATTTATCCCTGGTGCTGTCGAAAACGTAATGCAGTTCCAATTTGTGATGCATGCATTTCAATAATTAATTTCAGCTTACTTTGGGACAATGACCTGCAAAGCATCTTTTTTGGCTTTGATTTCCACCGGGGATTCTCCCCACATTTCACCATCTGCCTGGGTGGATTGAACAGGATCTGATTCAATGGAGACGGAACGCACCTGCCAATGAAGTGCCTGGTCTTTGAGCTCATTTCCGCCAACCAGATTGGCTGCCAAAGAAAACAATTGAACCAGGTCCATTTTTCGGATGACAAATACATCCAGCAAACCATCATCAATCTTGATCTTCGGATCAAGGGTTAATCCGGGAACACCAAAATAAGCTGCATTGGCGATCAGACAGGTCAATCCAGTACATTCTAACGGTTCACCATCCAGAACGAGATGATAATTCGCTTCCTTTACATTGTGTAAAGCCTGGGTTGCCCCCATGATATAAGCAAAAATACCATAGCGTTCTTTCAATTCACGATCAGTACCTTCCAGCATGGCAGCTTCCAATCCCACGCCTGCCCGTAAGGCAAAAGCTGGGACTTTTTCATCATTTGTAATCCCCAGATCAATCGAGCGCAACCTTGATTTATCCGGTTGAGTAATGAGGCTGCAGGCATCCTGCAAACTTTGTGGGATTCCCAGTTCTATGCTTAAGATATTTCCTGTTCCGCCAGGCAGGATCGCCATGGGGATTCCACTGCCATGCAGACCACTGGCAACTTCCATAACCGTTCCATCTCCGCCGTAAGCAGCTACAATATCAACACCATCCTTAATGGCTTTTTCTGCAAGACAAATTCCATCACATCGATCTTTGGTGATGACAAGGTCCCATTCAATATTTGCTTGTTTAAAGAGGTTATTAAATATCCTTAAGGGAGGATTTTTTGATCCTGCACTTGGGTTGAGAATTATTTGTACATTCTTTTTTGTCATCATCATTTTTCACATTTTTTCTGTCATTTACATGAATTAGATTTAGATCCCTTTATTTTATCTTCACATTAATTGGTTATTTAATTTATACGCATAATTGTATTATAAATAATAAATCGTGAAAATTTGAGTATTATTGTATGCTCTTTTATTTGTCTCCGGGTGATAGATATGTTAGATTTAACCAGACTTTAGTAATTGGGATTGAGAGCCGTAATGAAAAACTCATTTCAAGTTTTATTTCGTGTGACATTGATCATAGTGATTGGGGTTGGAGCCATCTTGTTGGCACTGGCATTAATGGATAATCTTTATGAATATCGCTCTCCATTATCGGAAACACCACCCATTCCAGGACGTTCCTTCACTGAGCCTTTAGCAGACAGGGTTGTTTTCGTATTAATTGATGCGTTAAGATATGACACATCCTTAAAACCAGAAGTAATGCCTGTTTTAAATCAATTACGTGCTCAAGGGGCGATTGCAAAAATGATTTCCGAACCGCCTTCTTTTTCATCTCCTGGTTATGGAACTCTGCTGACAGGTGCCTGGCCATACCTGAATGATGCACCAGTGTTTAATCTGGATTATGAGGATTTTTATCCACTCACGCAGGATAATATCTTCAGTTCAGCAAAAAGGCATGGATTAAAGACGGCCTTCTCTGGTTATTATTGGTTTGAGAAAATGATCCCCAAAGAGGCTCTTGATATTGGGTTTTTTACACCTGGTGAGGATCAACATGCTGATCGTCTGGTTGTGGATGCAGCCATGCCCTGGCTAAAATCTGATGATTATGACTTAATCATGATCCACCTTGATCAGGTTGATTACGCTGGACATTACGAAGGTGGACCTGAGAGCAAGAATTGGGATCTCGCTGCATCCAGGGTTGATGGATTATTGGGAGAGATCGTCGCTGAATTGGATTTTTCAAAAGATGTCTTATTGGTTGTATCAGATCATGGTCAAATTGATCAGGGTGGGCATGGAGGCCATGAAGCGATAACATTGACAGAGCCGTTTGTTTTGGTGGGGAAAGGTGTCCATGCTGGTGATTTCAATAATGTCTTGATGGTGGATGTGGCACCCACTTTGGCAGCATTGGCAGGTATAAATTTGCCTGCAACCACTCAAGGTCGCGTACTGTCTCAGATGCTGGTGTTGTCGGAACTTGAAAAAGAAGCTTTAAATACTGAGACCACCAGACAGCAGTCTCAATTATTGACAGATTATGTTACCGCGATTGGTGAACCATTTCCTTACGAAGAAATAAATGATTTGTCTTTTCATTATGACCGCGAATTTATGATATTTCTTCAAGAAGTTCAGCAATCACGTTTGAATCGAGAAAGATTGTTTCGACTTGTTATTATACTGTTTGTCTTGATTCTGGGTTTGGTATTGTTTTGGCGATGGAAACCATCTGGTTGGTTTAAACTGATATTAGGTGCACTTACCTTTACTGGATTATTCCATATAGGTTACCTGACGATTGGTCAACGGGTTTATTCCTATAGCTCTGTGACCAGCTCAACACAATTGTTACTGTTTAATGGGTTTTTCACGTTAGTAGCTTTTACAATTGTCTGGTTTGTGTTCACATGGCGTAAATGGAAAGTTTTACAAATTGGTCAAGGCGTGAACGAAGTACTCAGCCTGGCATTCCACGCCATCATAGTAACTGCACTTCCTCTGATAGTCCATATCCTGTGGAATGGGTTATTCGCCAGCTGGCATTTACCCAATCTGGCATTGCATTACCTGGCTCTTCTAAGTCTGATCCAGATATTCTTCTTGAGCCTGGGTGGTCTTCTATTAAGTCTGGTTACAACATTGATTATTCGAAAGAAGGTACAACAGATCGTATGACCGAATTAATCCTGCATTCTGCCAACCTCGACCATCGATTGCCATCTGGATCTTTGGCTGCCCTGGAATTAAGTTTGAAAGCCGGGATTGCGCGAATTGAAGTCGATATTATTCCAATGAAGGACGACGATTTTGCCTTATTGCATGATCCACAACTCGAACACTCTAGCAATGGGTCTGGATCGGTAGCAGAACAAACATCTCAGAATATTCAGCAATTAATTTATAAGAATTCAAATGAATTTTCAGATCAAATTAAATTAGGAACCCTCAGCCAGGCAGTAAGACTTTTACAAACTCATTCGATTACTGGTTTCCTGCAATTGGATTTGAAACCATATGCTCCATTAACCCCCTCAAGCATGCAAAATTTACTCAATTTGATCAAACCAGTTCAAAACAAAATCATGGTCAGTTCAGTTGCGGATTGGGCAATTCGTATCTTAAATAAAATGGCTTCTGAGTTAATGCTCGGTTTCGATCCTTTGTTGTATCTTGACTTAGTGCATGATGAACGACGCGAAGAGGGGGTACCTCCTTTTCGCGTGGGTGCCTATGGTTATTTGGATGAACACCCATTGGCAGCACAACGGTGGGGAGCATTGAATGATTATTTTGGGGCACGCGCAGAAGCTTTGCTCCAACAAGTACCTGAGGGTGTTACCTGGTTTATCAATGCACAATTATTGGATGAAGCAATGATTTCCGGTTTTAATTGGATAAGCTACCTGCATGATCACGGCTGCCGAGTCAATGCCTGGACATTGGATATGGACCGCTCAGATCTTGCTGGCAAAATGGCAGCATCTGGTGTGGACCTGATTACAACGAATCAGCTGCCTGAAATGGCAAGTTTTTTAAACACATAAAATTTATTCACTTTTCATCATAGCAGTCAGGGTGTTTTTGGCAGGAATATCAGCTAAAAACAATTATAAACCCCCATTTATTGAAATGATACGAAATTATCTATAAAAAGATTATAAACTGGTCAGTCAGACCTTGATTTAAAAATAATAAATGTCAGAATATATGTAGAGGACCAATAGGCCTGGTTCTGGGGTAGAGGGAAGGATGAAATTGTATTTTGGCAGGGCAGTGTTTTTTTTATTTTTCATCTTTCTTTTGGTTGGATGTAATGGAATAGACCAGCCTGTCAATCCCTCCAACCAACAGCCAATGGTTATCTCTCCAGGAACAGTTGTAGTTCAGGTTGACATTGTTGAAACGCCTGAACCCGGTCAACCAATTATTCCGGAAGAAACTTCACCCCCTGAACAAATAATTGAACCAACGCCACAATTAATTATCGATTCACGATTAAATTTTTTACCTGGTGGTTTTTACTTTGTATTTTACGATTTGGAAAATGGAACATTGGAAGCTTTGTCATTCCAATTGAAAGCAACGACGATTGGAAGTGGCACCGACGTGTTTCTACATTCTGATAATTCACTGTATGCAATGGTAGGACAGAAACTTGTCAATCTAAATACGCGAGAAAATTTTTTGGTTCCGGAATTCACAGAGCGTGAAGACTGTATAGTCTCATCGATATCAAGATCTGGAACCATGTTGGCAGCAGGCTGTGAAAAAGATGGGGCAGCAGTTTTTTCCGTTGGAGGGGAATGGAACATGCTGTTACCAGATAAATCCCTTTCCCAACCACAACTATCACCAGACAATGATCAAATCGCCTTTTGTATGATTGATCCACAAGAAGAGGATCTTACCAGATTATATCGTTCCAATTTGAATCAATGTTTACTTGAGGAACAATGTGATTTTATAAAAATATCATCCTCATGTGAAGACATCCTGTATGATTGGTCTCCAGATGCGAAATTGATTGCCCTGTCAAACCAACATCAAGGCATTGAACTGATTGATTTAAATACGGGTAGTAAAACAGAATTACTCACATCACCGAAGACGGGATTGATCGATGATATGGCCTGGTCACCAGATGGTCGTTTTATCGCTTTCACACAAACAGAGGAGCAGTCTTCGTCTATCTACCTGGTCAACTTACAAGGTAGTGAACCCAGGCTGTTTTATCAAAGTGAAAATCAGATAAAGCTGGTTGGTTGGCTCAATGTAATCACCGACTTCAATGCTACTGGACAATATGTGGTTTTGCCTTCAGAAAATCAATTCTGGCTTAAAGCTTCTCCATCGAATGATGCTTTCAACTCAAAATTATTCCTTGCTGGCGAGAAAGTCAGAGTAATGGATCAGGTTGAAGTAGTTGATGGTGAAAAATGGTGGCGTGTGCGTGTTGGAGATTCCATTGGCTGGGTAGCTGAAAGCTCAATCCATTTTCAAGATGATTGGATGTATGGGCTTCAATCGCCAGTATTCGAACCGGGAAAACGTTTGATTGTAAAAATGTCAGGAAATGACCTTCGATTGCGGGAAAATCCATCACTGAGTGGGGTTGTAAAAAGATATTTGCAGCCAGGGATGCGCCTTAAAATCGTTGATGGTCCTGCGGTGGTAGATAAATTTAACTGGTGGCTGGTTGAAATTGAGGAATCTAAAATTTATGGTTGGGTGGCAGAAGAAGCATTATGGTATGCCTCTGACTAGTTGAAAATGATTAATCATCTTCCAACAACCATAAGAAGTTGGATGCCATTCGGGTCAACCATCATAAAATCTTCTTCTACCTTTTGTGCTTCCCAACCAGCTTGATTAAGTTCATCAGTTATATGATCCATGCTTTTTTGATCCGGGAATACAACTTCAAAGGATCGCAATCCAGCTGTATCAGCTGGAAGTGCAGATGCTCCAGCACTATGCCAGGTATTGGCACCAATATGATGGTGATATTCTCCGCTGGCAAAGAATAGTGCTTGGTCCCCATACGTTTGCGTCAATTCAAAACCCAAAGTTGAATAGAACTCAGTTGTTTTTTCCAACTCAGCAACACTTAAATGGATATGACCAATGGAGGTTCCAGCAGGCAATCCGGTCCATTTTTTATTTTTTCCCTTAATGGTCATCATCAAATCATCTATATCAAGTTCATCAGTGCCCATGTCCAGTTGACCTTCTTCATCAATCGGCCATTCTTCATAATCCCGGTCGCAGGTAAGTTCGATTCCCATTTCGTCAGGACCGGTCAGATAAAGGGCTTCGGATACACCATGGTCTGCAATCCCTTCCAGTTCAACCTGATTATTTACGAGATGAAAAACAAGTCGAGCCAGGTCTTCACGGTCGGGTAAGCGGACGGCAATGTGGTAAAGTCCAGTTGTTTTTTTACGTGGTGGTGGGTTGTTGACCCGATACAAAACCAACAGAGGTTCGCTGGCGATTGTGCCCAGCGTGACTGTTTGATCTGATTTTGATATCACTTTCATACCGAGGGCTTCTTCAAAGAAATAGGTTGCACGATCCAGATTGGATACGTTGTAATGTACTTTTCCGATTTTCAAAAGGATTGACTCAGGCGATTCCATTTTATTCTCCATTTACAAGCATAAAGGCAGGATATCATCTTGGAATTGGTTTGTCAATTTCTGTAAAGAATCTACAAGAATTATGACCTAATCCCATAATATATCAGGTTCATTTCAATAAACCGAGTTGGCGGGTGGTTTCGCACAAAACATTGACTGCTTATTATTGGGAGGATACAAAAATCAATCTTATTCTGTAAATTTGATGATCACTGACATTTTCCATCGCAATGGGAGATTGTTTTCATCCAATTGAATGCGAACCGGGTAAATCACATCATTATATTTTAATTGCGGGTACTCAGTAATTTCAACAACTTTGCCTTCGATTCGTTCTCCTGGAAATGCATCCAGTTCGACTGTTACCAAACCTCCAATTTGAATACGGACGACATCCAGTTCATTAATATCCGTGCTCTCAACAAACCAGGTTGAATCATCTGCAATTACGGACACAACTTGCCCAGCGCGAATCCATTCTCCTTTTTGAACATTCAGAAAAACAATTTTGCCATCGAAGGGAGCATTTATTTCCATATCACTCATTGCGGCATGCAGTGCTTCGATTTGTGTATTGGCAGTTGAGAATTGTTCTTCTGCTAAATCTTTTTGATCTTTTTGAAAATCATTCTGACCAAATTTCTGGTATTCAGCGGTTGCGGTTTCCAGTTCGGCGTTTGTGATTTCTACATTCAGCTTTAATTGTTTATAGTTTATTTCAAAACGATCGAGTTCACGTTCGGCTTTATTTAATGAGATTTGAGCGTTATCCAGCGCTTCCTGACGTCTTTTTCTGAAGGGATTATCCTCTTCGAGATCCAAAAAATCAGTGAGATCTTCTTTTGCTTCTTTTAAATCCTGTTCTGCTTCTATAATTTTTTCATTAAGTTCATCAAGGTCTTGGTTATATTTTTCTTTATCAAAATCATCCCAGGCCGCCATTGCTGCATTCCGGGCAGATTGAATATCCAGGATTCTTTGATAGGCTTTTTGTTTTTGCAGGTTTCCATATAGAAGTAATTCATCTAAGACCTGTTGAGCTTTCAGTTGCTCAAACTCAGCTCTTGCAAGCTCTGTCATCAGTTGTTTAGGGATTTCCAATCGAATGATCACATCGCCTGCCTGTACATACTGACCTTCTTCTACGAGCACTTCATCTACGACACCATTGTTTTGTGACATAATTTGCATGTTAGAAGCAGGTACAATCTCCCCATCAGCAATCAATATTCCTGATGGGTTTTCTCGCACGGATTCATACACGACTGGTGTTTCGGTAGTGACGCGATTTGCATCACAAGCACTGAGAATGAAAAAGCTAACGAAAATGCAAAATATTAAAAAGAATTTGTTCTTCATGGTTTCCTCCATTATTTGGAAATATTAGGTTTTGGCAGCCTACTCATAAGCCAATACCTCGCGAATAGTAAGCCTGGCAGCATTACGAGCAGGAAAATAACTGGCAATCAGAGATAAAACAATCAATATAAAAAACCAAAGGATAATACCCTTTAAAGTAATCACAAATTTAGAAGGTGCACCAAAAATTGCCTGGTTAACCAGATTGGTCAGGATAAAAGAAACAGGAAAGGAAGCAGCGATACCTATCAAATAACTTGTCAATCCAATAACGAGACTTTCAAATGTTACCAATTGTGTGATAACAACATCGTATGCACCGATAGCGCGTAATATTCCAATTTCTGCTGTCCTTTCTAACACATTTAAACTGAGTGTTCCACTCAACCCAATTCCACCTACAATTGCCGTCAGTACCGAAAGAAAAAGTAAAACGTAAATTAATACTTGAATTTTATCGAGTCCTTGTTTAACAATCTCCTCACGGGCGGTGATCGTATCCACATCATATCCAGCAGCACTAAGGTATTCATCAATGATATTTGTCATCTTCATTTGAAATTCAAGATTATGCTTTTCAGTGACTACCCGGTAGGAGGTAGAGTGTGAAGGTGATTTTAAGATTTCAGCCAGATTGTTAAATGAGGTGAAGGCGTATTTCTGGTCAATTCCGGTATAGCGGAAAATTCCCACCACAGTCCAATAGTCTTCTTTCCCTGAAATTTCCAATACAATTTGGTCTCCTGGCTTTAGTTGTGGGTAGGTATTCAAAAAGGCATCATTTACAACAATTGTGTATCTCTCATCTGGCAAAACCCAGCGGCCAATATCCACCACCTGTTTCACCAGAGGACTATTTTCAGGTGGAGCAACAAGATAGACGTTTTCAGTTTTACTGCTTGTTTTAAGTTGCGGATAAGTGGTAAGCCAGGCTTCGGAGGAATTAACCCCTGGAATTCGTTGTAGTTGATTATTGATCTCCTCAATCGGATATTTCCGGGTCAGATTAATAAAAATATCGGCCTGGTTATAGTTAAGAACTCGCTCAATCTGTTTGTCCAGAGATAGTTCAACATTAAATACTGAGATAAAGATCGCACATCCTAAAGAAAGGGTGAAGATAGTCAGGAATAATCGTCCCTTTTGTCTAAAGGTATTGCGGATCCCCAGATTGATTATCCCATTTTTGCTGCGGATGTTTCCAACCCACCGGTTGATTACTCCTTGTTTTTCTTCAAGGTTAATCAGGTTGGCTGTAAGTGCTTTTTGGATGGTTACACTGGCTCCCTGTACGATTGGACTTAATGCAGCTAGTATTGGAATCAATACTGCGACGATACCTTGAAGAATAATCACCTGTGGCAGGAAAATGAAAATATCCGGTGTTAATAATCTTCCGTTCAAGACTGGCAGAATATTGGCACAAAATATTCTGCCAACGTATGCACTTGCAGGAATTGCAATCACCAATGAAATGAGGCTAAAGAATATAACCAAAGTCAGGTACATTCCAATGATCTGTCCCCTCAATCCACCAACCAATTTGATAATACCAATCTGACGGATTTGTTGCGCCATAAGGGCATTCATGGTGTTGATAATCAAGGCACTGCTCAATACCAGAATAAAAAAGCCAATAAAAATGATAATTACCGCGATTGCATTAGTGTAATTCGCATATGGCTGATCGTTCGAGCGATTAACGGATTGACTCAAAATCCTGCGTTCACTTTTCTCAACTTCTTTACTGACCAATTTTGCTACTGCTTCTATATTGGTCAGATCATTCTGATCACCAGTTACTGTTATGATTAATGTATCAAATTGCCTGGGTTGGTGAAGATATTCAAGGGTATCCAGGGTCACGAACCCCAGTCGCTCATTAAAAGTTATGGCAAGATTTGAACTGTAGTCATAAACTGTCCCGGCCACGGATAATTTTCGTTGGGTGCCATCCGGCAGTTCGATTTCAATTGTTGAACCAGGTACGACGGGTAATGTCTCCAGAGATTCGGCCACTATTAAGATTTCTTTTTGATCAGGAATAATCTTTCCTTGTTTAGGTGTAAGTATCTTAATTCGCTGGTCTGAAAAATCGTCTAGAGCAATAATATTCAATGAGAGCCAATCCCCATTTATCGGATGTTTGACACGGGCTGGGATTGTCAATCTCGCTGAAACATCTTTGACCCCATTAACTTTTAAAATTGTCTTAATGAAATCCTCATCAAATAAATTGGTTCGAATTTGAATATTGGCAGGATTCGTGGAGAGATAAGTTTTCACCATGCTCTCCGGAATCACAAAATGTCCAATCGCAACCACGCCAACAGCAAATATGCCAATGGAAATTGACGCGATAATTAAGAATGAACGTGCTTTATTTTCCCAAAAATCAGCAATAACTTTTTTCCAGCGCGGTTTCATCTTTTCCGTCTCCACAATCGTGAAAAGAATGTTGGTTTTAAAATTTTTTCAGTTGATAATTTTCCATCCACCAGTCTGAGAACCCGCTTTGCCCGTTTTGCCAGGTCTTCATCGTGCGTGACTATGATGATTGTTTTTCCAACAGTGGAAAGGTTTTGAAATATCTCAAATATCTGATCTGCTTCTTTCGAACTCAAATTGCCGGTTGGTTCATCAGCAATGAGTATAGGAGGATCATTAGACAGGGCTCTGGCAATTGCAGTACTTTGTTGTTGACCGCCTGAGAGCATGTATGGTTTTTTGTTGGCTAAATCTTTCAGGTTTACCTGCTCTAACAATTCTAGTGATCGATCCACTCGTTCGGTGTGGGTATATAATCCTGCAATTTGCATGGGCAGCATGACGTTTTCCATTATGGATAATACCGGAATTAACTGGTAAAACTGAAAGACAATCCCTAAATTTTTCCCGCGCCATTTGGCCATTTCCGTTTCTGTCAAATGGTTGATCTCCAAATTATCGATAATCACTCTCCCGGAAGTTGGTTTATCAATACCTGTGATCATATTCATCAGGGTTGATTTTCCACATCCCGAGCGGCCAACGACAGCAGCAAATTCGTTTTTATCAAATGAAATCGTAATGTCTTGCAATGCCACGAATTGTTTTGCAGCAACATGGAAGACTTTATTAATCTCCTCCAATTGAATAAATGACCTGATGCGGTGATTTTCAGTCATGTCTTCTTCGCTTTTTTTCTTTTGTAATCACTCCATCTTCTAAATAAATGAGGTGATCAAAACGGGACGCCAATTGAATATCATGAGTTACCATCACGACAGTTTTTCCGTTTGAAATAATCCCTTTGAAAATGTTAAAAATTACTTCACTGGTATGGGAATCCAACGATCCTGTTGGCTCATCAGCAATGATCAACTGCGGATCATTGATTAATGCGCGCGCAATTGCTACGCGCTGGCGTTGACCTCCTGAAATCTTCGTAGGGGATTTGTGAGCATGATCAGAAATATCCAGTTGTTCTAAAAGGTGCATCGCATATTGAATACTATGTCCACGCGAGTAATTGCCACATAAGTCCATTGGTAAAATAACGTTGTCCAGGATACTGATTTGGTTCAGCAATTCAAAAGACTGGTAGACAACCCCCACATTTTTTCCACGCCAACTGGTGATTTTTTCCTGGCTAAATGAATGGAGGGGAGTGTTATTAATCCACAATTTTCCTTCAGTCATTTGGTCCACACCAGTCAGTATGTTTACCAGCGTGGATTTCCCTGCTCCTGATTTTCCAATAACCCCGACAAAGGTTCCACGATCAATAATTACATTTAATTTATTGAGTGCCTGTACGTTTCCCGCAGGTGAATAATAGGTTTTAGAAACATCAAAAAGTTCTATGTAATTTGTCTTTTTATCATTCATCATTTATTTTACTATTGTCGTGTAATTTACAGATGATGTATATCTTTCGTAATTATAGTAAAATAATTGTTGGTAGATGTCAATCTGATCATCAAAATGAGATTTTTTGGTTTGTAAAATAGTTTACTGAAAGGCAAAAAATGTCAAATAAAGAATCTCTTGATCCGCGTGTACGAAGAACTAAAAAATGGCTCCAGGAAGCATTATTGTCTCTTATGCTTCAAAAACCGTTTACAAAAATCTCTATTGCAGAGATTACCGATAAAGCTGAAGTTTCACGGCCTACTTTTTATTTGCATTACAAAAACAAGGAAGAAGTTTTAGAAGATTATCTTGATTCAATGTACAAGAATTTTATGGTTGACATGCAGCCCTATCTTGATTCGATTATTCAAGGGAAAATGGCAGTAAAATTTTTTGAACAGATTGCCGATCAGGCAGTTTTCTTGCGGTCATTAATTGATTCTGAAGTTTCAAATCTGGTTATGAATAAATTACATAAGTATTGTTATGATGTCATCAAACAAGCTTTGGATCAGGCACCCTATTCTTCCATTGAAGATACTATCTGGGATTATGTCATCGCAAGCATCGCAGGCAGTGTGTATGCTATGAGTATCCGTTGGTTACAAATGGATATGCCTCATACACCAAAAGAAATGGGAGATTTGACGATGCGACTAATAAGGCCAGGGATCAGAGAAGTTTTGACTCTAGGTGGGGAATAAGTGGTGTTCATTTATCCTATTCAAAAATGTATAGGATAAATGAACACATAATTGAAAATGATTTCTGCTAATCATAGCTGTTTCCTTTTCTCTCTTAATATTCTTTGGTAAGATCAAACCATGGACGAGGATAAAAACCCCAATTCTCTTTTGACACAGACACTGGAAGGTGTATTGGAGAGAATCACATTTCAGAATGATGAGAATGGATACACCATTGCCAAAATTCTGCCAAAAGGGAAAATTCAACCTGTTACTGTGGTGGGAGCATTAGCTGGTGTACAGGTTGGAGAATCGCTGGTTTTGACTGGCATCTGGATAAATCATCACCAGTATGGACGGCAATTTGAAGTAAAGTCTTATCAGGTGCGTTACCCTGCGACATTGGAAGGAATCCGCAAATATTTGGGCAGCGGATTGATCAAAGGAGTAGGTCCAGTCACCGCCAAAAAAATCGTGGATTATTTTGAATTAAAGACACTGGATGTGCTCGATCAAACACCTGAAAAAATTCTGGAAGTGCCAGGAATTGGACCCTCCAAAGCTGATCTGATTGGAAAAGCCTGGATTGAACAACAGCAAATCAAAGAAGTGATGTTGTTTTTACAGGGAAATGGTGTCAGTGCCAGCCTGGCGATAAAAATTTATAAACAATATGGAGATCAATCCATTCAGATTGTAAAAGAAACTCCCTATCGATTGGCTCGCGATATTTTCGGGGTCGGATTTAAAACTGCGGATCAAATTGCACGGAAAATGGGATTGGCGATGGATTCCCCTGAGCGAATACAAACTGGTTTATTATATGCATTGGGCAATCTAAGCAACGAAGGTCATTGTTTTGCCACCTCCGAGCAGCTTCTGGCAGTAACAGTTCCCCTTTTGGATTTACCGAAAGAATTATGCTTTGCTCAAATCGAAATATTAATCGGTCAGGAAGCAATCATTGAAGAACAGTGCATGCTCTACCTGCCACCGTTTTACCATGCCGAGAAAGGTGTGGCCAATAAACTGTTACGGATCAAGTCCAGCAGTCTGGATCGGTTAGGAAGCTTTAAAAAAGTGAATTGGCAACTGGCTTTTACAGTAGTGGATAAATCCAGCAATATACGCCTGACAGATCAACAGAAACTTGCCATACAAACTGCGTTGACCGAGAAAGTCAGTGTCTTGACAGGTGGGCCAGGAACAGGAAAAAGCACAATCACAGGTTCGATTATTCAGTTACTTAAGGATCGCCATGCTTCTGTCTTATTGGCAGCACCAACTGGCAGGGCAGCAAAAAGATTAACTGAAACCACTGGTTTACAGGCAAAAACGATCCATCGATTATTGGAATTTACACCATCCGAAGGTACTAACTTTGCACGAGATCGTGAAAATCCTCTGGATGCTGATTTGATCATTATTGATGAAACATCCATGGTGGATATTTTATTGATGAATCATCTTCTAAACGCTGTGGAAGTTGGCTCCCATATTCTATTCGTGGGTGATATGGATCAATTGCCATCAGTAGGTCCCGGAAATGTTCTGCGTGATCTGATTGAAAGCCAGGTGATTCCGGTCATATGGCTGGATACCATCTTCCGACAGGCGGAAGACAGCTATATCATTGTCAATGCACACAGAATTAATAATGGAGAAATGCCATTATTCCCAAAAGAAGCAACTGATTTTTATTTGTTTTCAGAGACAGATGCGATCAAAGCAGCTGATTGGGTTGTAGATCTGGTGAGCCAGAGAGTCCAAAACAAATTCGGATTTGATGCGATTCGTGATATACAAGTCCTGACACCTATGCATCGTGGATCATGTGGAGTGACAGAACTCAATGAGCGTTTACAAAATGCACTCAACCCCGAAAATCCTAATAATGCGGAAGTACGGTATGGCTCAAGAATATTCCGGGTTGGGGATCGTGTCATGCAAATCCGTAATGATTACGATCGCCAGATTTTTAATGGTGATCTGGGGAGGATTGCCAGTATCGATTCGGAAAATCAGATCATGATGGTGAATTTTGAAGAACGCCTTGTTCCTTGTGAGACAATCCAGTTAGATGAGCTGGTGCATGCATATGCTATCAGTATTCATAAATCACAGGGTTCGGAATTCCCGGTGGTTGTTATTCCACTATTGATGCAGCATTATATGATGTTGCAACGCAATCTCTTATATACAGCCGTGACTCGCGCCAGAAAACTGGTCGTATTGGTGGGAGATAAAAAGTCGATTGCTATGGCTGTCCGAAATAATAAAATTGCCTTACGAAATACATATTTAAAAGAGAGATTGATGGTTGAGCCTGAGAAAGAAAAAAATAATACTCTGTGGCAGGTGTGATAAAAACGGATTCATCAGGTCTATCTGGTTACGCACACCAGCCCAATCCCATTCGGGCCTACATGTGCCCCAACCGCCGGTGTAACTGTCTGATAGATAGGCTGGTTGTTTTCAGGTATAAATAAAGAGGCTTTCTGGTATAGCCATTTGGCAGCTTCCAATGCCTGTGTGTGAACAACAGAAACGTGTTCCAAAGGACCTATTTTTTTTACATAACTTAACATGCGCTCAACCGCTTTTCCACGCGTTCTGACCTTTTCAAAAATGGAAATTCCGGAATGGAAGGTCAAAAGTGGTTTGATTCTGAGCAAAGATCCAATTCCCCGCATGGCTAAATTGATTCTACCGCTCAGATGAAGGAATTTGAGGGTGTCGAGCAAGGCATAGACATAAGTGCGATTTCCTAATTCAGTTACCTGTTGCTTGATTTCCTGAATGCTCGTATTTTCAGCAGCCATTTTGCCTGCAGCGATCACCTGTAATCCAGCACCAAGAGACAGTTGTTGGGAATCGTGGACTGTCACAGGTATCTTTGATAGACTGGCTGCCTGAAGTACTGCGTTATATATACTGCTCATGTTAGCGGCTACATGAATTGAGAATATATGATCGAATCCATGTTCAGCTGCATGCTGAAATACTTTCGAATATGTTTCCGGTCCTGGGGCAGCGGTTTTGGGATGTTGAGGAAAGTTATCCAAGCCATCGTAAAATTGTTTGCGGGTCATTTCAACCCCATCCAGATAGCTTTGATTGCCAATGTTGATGTAAGATGGCACAACTGTTATGTCATATTGCTGAATCAATTCATCGGGGATGTCGCAGACACTGTCGGTAACAACTTTGATTCGCATATTACCTCTATGTTCGAATATTAGTCAAAGAAAATGAAATGTTAAAAAATTAAACCCAAAAGAGAGAAAAAAGTTTGATTCTTGAATAATCAATTCAATTGTATGCCTTAAAGGAAAAAAATGAAAAATAAATCGACATTTGAAATTTTGGCATTAAATGCCCGTCCAACTACTGGAAAAAGTGAAGTGATTGATTATTTGAAGCGGTGAGACGTCGAAGAGCGAAAACAACGGTTCAAGATTGGCGAATTTGATGAAATTGATGATTTTCCGATGTTGTGGACCTAATTTGAAGAAGATGATATTTTTCAGAAAATGGGACTACCCAGGTTGCATAGCGATGAACAAGGTTATTTTAAGTGGGAACATCTCTGACATCTATATTTTCAATCTTTTGTTTTTAATCTTCTGGCAAGAATATAAAACGTTATTAAGACTAACAGTAATATAGGCAGTCCAATTAAAAGAATTGGGAGGAGTGTGCCAATATTTATACTTTTATCGGAAGACTTCAGGTTGGATGGGGCATTTTGTTGCTCCCGAATTGACTCCGGTAGTTGTTCAGCAAATTCAGGAATTGCAGGAATAGGAACAAACTCATCCTGGAGATAATAATCAATCCACGTGCTCAGATCTGGCTTGATCTGGTCACCTGTCAGAATTTGATTTCCAATCAAGATTAATGGAACACCAATCTTGTTTTTAGGAACACCTAATCTTCCTGCCATTTGATAAAAACGATCAACTTCTTCGATTTCTATTATTTCTATTGGGATAATTGAAATCTGTTCTTTGTAATTTAATCTGATATCTGGAAGAACATTAAGTAACACTTCTTCACAGTGAACACAATCATGCATCCAGAACAGGATAATAACGATTTCAGCAAATTGAAGATTGGATAGATCTGAATTGATGTGGTCTGATTCAATTATGGTTTCATCTCCACAATCCGGTTGGGAAAAAGCACAAATCTCATCCTCCATCTGTGGCGTTTTTGTAAGAATTGCGACAGGTGAATTGAACTCATTATTGAACCGTATCAATGAATGAGTAGAACGAGCAGGCTGAGCAATTACTACCGATTGGATTGTGGCAATTCCGATTATTATCAGAAAAATGAGTAGAAAGATGATAATTTGAGGTTTATTTTTCTTATTCATGACATTGGTCTATTTTGACCATATTCCTGGATCAGACATTGATTTTGAAAAGCCAATTGTTTGGATTGAGCTAAACGATAACCTTGATTTATATTCAAAACACTGAATATGATTTTACTACATCAAGAAATTCTTTAATCGTAAGGCATGTCATAAAAATGTCACAATATAGTAAATATCGATGGTTTATTCGGATCTTTTTTTTCTTAGCAGACAGGGTATTTTGCGGTGTAATACCCGTAAAAACATTCGCCAACCTCATTTTATTGGGATAATACTGCCCTGTTTTGTTTTAAAAATATCGAAACATTTATTGGGAAAAATGTGAATCTCCTTACAAGGGAAGTATAATCAAAAAACTATCTTAAAAAAACTTGAGGTTTTTATATAAATGACTATTATTTACCAACAGCAGGAGGCTATCTAAATGGGGATGGGTCATCAGAAATGGTCTCAATTTGTTCAATCGAATGATGAGGCTCCAAAAGTATCGAGAACTTTATTAAAGAGAGTGCTTGATTATGCAAAGCCATATCGCAAGCATATTTTTTGGATGTTGTTGTTAATCCTGTTAACTTCTGCCTTAGGATTGATCTCCCCTTTGATCCTCCGGGAATTAATAGACCGAACACTGCCGGAAAAAGATTTGGAAAAACTGATCCTGCTTGCAGCAGCGTTACTGGTGGTACCGGTATTGAGTGGTGGGTTGAGAATCATTCAACGTCGATTGAATGCGACTGTTGGTGAAGGTGTAATTTATGATTTACGAGTTGCATTATTTGCACGTTTGCAACGAATGAGTCTCCAATTTTTCAAACACACAAAACTTGGTGAGTTGATGAGCCGCCTGAACAATGATGTGATTGGGGCACAGAATGCAATCAGCAATACGATCGTAAATCTGGTCACGAATGTGATCCAGGCTATTGCGATTTTGATTGTGTTAATTACATTGGAATGGCGTCTGACACTGGTTAGTGTAATCATTATGCCGGTTTTTCTGGTTGTGACCAAGAGATTAGCGAATGTATTAAGGGAGATTGCACGCCAGGCAATGGATTCAAATGCCCGCATGAATGCCATGATGAACGAAACGTTGAATATTGGCGGGGCGATTTTGGTGAAACTTTTCGGTAGACAAAAAACCGAGATTAATCGTTTTGCACAACGGGCTGCTCAGGTGCGTGATATTGGTATTCGCAGGGCGGTGATTGGTGTATCCTTTTTTGTTATTATTGGTTTGGTGAGCGCAATTGGTGCTGCATTGGTCTATGGATTGGGCGGCTATCTGGTGATCAAGGATGCCTTGACCATTGGGACAATCGTAGCATTTGGCGCTTATCTGACCAATTTGTATTCATCCTTGGAAGGATTGGCGAATGCACCGGTAGAATTTGCAACCTCAATGGTCAGTTTTGAAAGAGTATTCGAAGTAATAGATTTACCGAGGGATATACCTGAAAAGGAAAATGCAATTGTACTTCAGGATATTCATGGTGAATTGAGATTTGAGAATGTTTGTTTCCGATATGATGATCATTCGGGTGGTTTGACGGATGTGCGCCGCTTTGGACGAATCGATCAGGTAGATGCGGTTTTATCCGAGCAAGAAGAGGAAGAAAAATCCGGGGAGGAACAACCAGCATCCCAGGCGAGGGTCATTGCTTTGGAAAACATAACCTTTCAGGCTCATCCAGGACAGCTTGTGGCTTTGGTTGGACCTTCCGGAGCTGGAAAAACAACTCTGACATACCTCATCCCCCGACTTTACGATCCGAATGAAGGTTGTGTAATGATTGATGGTCTTGATTTGAGAGATGTCACCCTCGATTCATTAAGTGATCAAATCGGAATGGTTACTCAGGAGACCTATCTGTTCCATGATACGATCCGTACCAATCTGAGTTATGCTCATCTGGATGCCAGCCAGGAAGATCTGGTAAAAGCAGCAAAAGCAGCGAATATTCATGATTTCATCATGGGATTACCAAATGGATACGACACGATAGTGGGTGAACGAGGGTATCGTTTGAGCGGTGGTGAAAAACAACGGATCGCATTAGCAAGGGTGATCCTCAAAGATCCACGTATACTGGTTTTGGATGAAGCCACCAGCCACCTCGATAGTGAATCGGAATCATTAATTCAGGATGCGCTAAAACGTGTCATGGCAGGGAGAACCAGCATTGTCATCGCACATCGCTTGAGTACTATTCTGGCAGCAGATCAAATTTTGGTAATTGATCGCGGCAGGATATTAGAATCCGGCACCCATTCAGAATTATTGGCGATGAATGGGTTGTATGCTCATCTTTACCACACACAATTTGCTGAAAAGAATTAATTAAAAAGAGCAGAGAAAACTAAATAATTCCTCTGCCTTATAATTTCTAAAGAGATTAATGATTAATGTAACCTGGTTTCTCTATTCCGTAACGCCGTAGAGCCGTATCGAGAATCATATTGACCAGTTCATGATGTTCAATTCCTTCTGCAGCTGCTTCAATGACAATATCTGATATCCCAGGTGAGAGACCTGGTAATGGATTGATTTCAAGGATGTACGGTTTCCAGTTGTTTCTGGCATCCAATCGAAAATCTACACGAGAAACATCCAACGCACCTGTTACGCGAAATACAGCTGCTGCATACCATTTGAGATCTTCAATCATTTCAGCTTCCAAAGGGGCAGGGCAGACATAATTAAGTTGATCTGCTAAATCTACTTTGAGTCGATTGCTGTAGACGATATCGGTATCCTTAAATGGTTCCAGGTCAACTTCCATGGGAGGAAAGAAATGCAACCCTTGTTGAATCCTCGGTAAATCCTCATCATGTGGTAGACGCCGGGCAGCTGGACCCACCAGATTGCCCACCAAACCGACAGTCACTTCGCGACCTTCAATATAGCGTTCAGCCAATGCGGGTTGTTTGTAGCGTTTAAAAATTGCAGAAATTTGATCACGCAATTCTGCTTCATCATTGACAATTGATTTACCGCTGACTCCCATACCGGTTCCTTCCCGGCTGGGTTTAACAAAAAGAGGAAATTTCAAGTCATCATGGATTGGTTCATCCATGCGCTCAAAAACCTGAAATTCAGGAGTTGGTAATTCATGCCAAAACAGAATCCGTTTGGTCATGGGTTTATCCAGTGTTAATGCCAGTGTAAGCACTTTTGAGCCGGTGTAGGGTATTCGCATCATTTCCAAAATGGACGGCACCTGAGCTTCACGGCCATCACCAAAATGACCTTCGCAAATATTGAAACAGATATCCGGTCGATATTTTTGAAGGGAATCAACCAGCGTTATGTTTCCTTCTAAAAATTCACAATCATGTCCCCCAGATTTTATTGCCTCTACAATTGCCAGTATTGTTTTTGTCGAATCAAGATCATCCCATTGATCATCAGATAATCCTTCAAATTTTGGTGCATTTTCTTTGGCGTTGGCCAACAAGGCAACTTTTAATTTTTTCATTTCTCTATCTAATTCACCAATCCTTTTTTATTTTTGGTAACATCTCAAAATTTCGGGGAAGGTGGTTGTTTTTGGTGGTGATACTCGCCAAAAACATCCTGACTGCCAAGATGAAAAGAGAATTTTTGTTTATTATCACACTTAATTAAAAATTGTGGTCATCAATTTATAATGATCTCAATCGACGAAATAATTGAGTTCCAACTGCGCTTATTCCCTATCATTTTTGTTAAGATAGAATCCAATTCAATGGATGAAAGCTTTACGATGAAAGCCAAATAATACTTGAAAAAATATTGCCTCCCGGGAAAGCTTGTTGTAGAATCAAACTACTTTAAAATTAATCAATATAAAATTATCAGAAAGAATTTTACATCGTACGAAAAAGGAATCAATATTATTGCATAATATAATAGCTTCTTTTCACCCGTTTATCATTGTCATTTGAATAATTATGAGGTCAACTTCTCTTGATGTTATTTGTTTGTTTTGATTTATAGGAGTTTTTATTATGTACGAAGCAGTCTGCCCTGCCTGCGGCGATGATATAAAGCTTGATGTAGATTTGCAAGCCGGGCAAAATACAGTTTGTCCCAAATGTATGGAATTATTGGCTGTTGTAATGACAGATCCCCTGATCCTTGATTTATACACATTTGCCAGTCCTGCCCCCCAATGGTTTGATAGTGATAAACAGGAAGCAGCCAAAAAGCATGAACGGAAGAGCAAACACCGTCATGAAGAAATTGAAGATCAGGATGATAATTTATTTTCGCGAAGATCGAGTAAGAAAATTCGAAATAAAACCCGGCTTGACTGGTAGATTAATTCTTATTTCCTCGCCCCATTAATAATCCAGATTCGAACTCGTTCCAGTTCTTCTTCTGTGAATTGACCTGGATGATCACTGCCTGGCGCACCCTGAGTCATAATGAGACTGTCTTCTGGTCTTCCAGGAACAATAGCCAAACCACTGTTACCACCCTGGATAATGCCACTATAGGTTTTTACTGAAAATCCTCCAGATTCTCCATGACAGAGACCACACTTGTGTTCGAAGAGGAAATCCATTCCGTTGTCCCAGGTGCTGGCTGTCAATAAATCTGGTGTGGGAGTTGGCGCTTGGGTGGGAAATGGCGTTGGAGTACGTGGGACAAATACATCCACATCAGTATATACGCGAGGAACAGTTGTAATGGCAGTTTCCTCATAATTTACAAGGAACAATAACCCGGCAACCATTATTACTGAGAATACAATTGATACTGGCGTAAAGATTCGCATTCGTTTTTTGTATACAACTAGCTCAATTTCTGGTTCGGGGATTCCAGCTTCAATTTTCTCTAATTCAATTGCATGTTCTTCGACCATTTCATGGTGGGTCAAATGCCCTTTGAACATGGACCAGTTCCACTGTTTGATGTGTACATGATAAAAATGCCATAAAAGAATGGCTAAGACTGCCAGTACTGCCTCAAGACCATGTGCTACCTTTGCTGCAGGTACAATCTCACCAGGAAGTAAGCGTGTGGTCAAAATTGGGTTCCAAAGCATAAAACCGGTTAATCCCATCAGAACATATCCCCAAATCATTGCCAGATATTCCATTTTTTCCGTGTAATTGTAACGAGGCATCTTAGGTGCTTCTTTACGGAGACCAATATTGTGAAGGAAGGATTGTAAACCATCGATTACATCTTTAAGTCCCGGCATCATGCTGGCATCTTTGCGTTTTACATAAAGAAGATATGCCATGAGAATGAAATGATAAATTCCTTCAAGGAAAAATATCACAGCGGCTGTACGATGAATGATACGTGTCAGTTCTATGCCGCCCAGTAAACTGATGATTGAAATCGAAATACTATTGAGTGCGTACATTTGCACCAAACCAGTTACTGCCAGTGTGGAAAATGATAGGATCAGTAGGATATGTTCCAGGCGGCGAGCTATATTAAAGCGTTCGTATTTTTTGGTTTGATCACTCATTGGTATTTACCTCCTCCCCTTCAACTGTAACTGCAACGGATTTCGGTTTGATGAACTTCATTCGAAGTCGCCTATAAATATCACTTAATACAAAGAGAGCCATACCTCCCAACACAACGGGGATCATGTATTTATAAAACTCTGTTACGTAAAAAACTACTGGAAATTTATCCTTATCGGGGATGTAATGGCTTAACCAGCTGTCCGGAAAATTGGTGGTGGCATCAGGATGACAGCTTTGGCAAGCTACCAACATATTTTGTTTGACAGAAAGACCTTTATTTGGATCGTTTACGGAAAGAATATTATGAATACCATGGCAGTCATAACAAACTGCTTTGTTGGTTGTCTGGCCAGGTTCAGTAATTTCAAATAATGTGACCGTTGTGCCATGAAAATCAGCTACGTAAGTATCCAATACTTGGGTTGATAATCCATATTTATCCATGATGGCTGCATTGGTGTGGCAATTTGCACACATGTAAACAGAACTGTTACGGAATTCTGCTGTGCTAGTATCAGAAATGGTGTGCACACCATGACAATCAATACAACCTGGGACGTCCTGATTATTGTCATTGATCATGGCTTCACCATGAACACTGTTTGCATATTCCTGATAAATGCCATTATGACAGTTAGCACAAACCTCTGAATGTTGAACTTTGGTCAATTCATCCACATATGCTTGTGAATGCGGATCATGACAGTTCGAACATGTTGGTGCATTTGTGTTGCCCTGATCAAGCAAATGCCCATGCATACTGTCTTTGGTTTGGGTTGATTGTAATTCGTGACATTCCACGCAAGCCACATCACGTTCTAATTGGTATTCATGTAGCGTGTTTGCTGTTTTTATAGGGTGTGGAAAGCCAGTTTTATCACTGTGGCACTGAACACAGGTTACCTGGTTGCGATCGTGAACAGAATTTGCAAAATCAGTCACATTGATCTGAATGAAGAGATTCTCGCCGCTTGGCAATGGTACAGGAGTATAGGCTTCAGCATGGCAACTAAGACAGGCGACATTGGATGTGCTGTCTGTTTGCTGTTGCGAAGTTTCCAGAGACTTAGCCACAACTTCTCCAGGAGGATTCGTATTCCCAGTTACATAATAAACTAATAAAATCGCAGTCAGGAGAAGTAGAACACGCCCAACGTTGAGGAGATTAATTCTCTTCATATATTTCTCCTTATTCTTATACTTAAGACACATAGAAATCTTCATCAATAAATCTCGTCTTTTTTCTATGAGACCATTAATTATAGTAAAAAATGACATTAAATCACAAGCAAAAATTGCCCTATATTAAAATAACATTAATGCTGTGAATATTTTCACTTTATTGATCAATTTTTACAATATGATATCTGTCTATAATCAATTGATCGATATCCCTTTTTGCTGATAGATGAGCTATCGAATAAAATAGCTTTTACTTATAGAAAAACGAAGATTATTTTTTACGATCATAATAATAATCGAAAAGATGGCAAGACAAGAGGTTGATCGCCTAAGTATCAACCTCTTGTCTAAAGCTATTCTTCAGCACCTGCATTAATCCAGGCGATGATTTGCTCCAATTGCGTGTTGGTGAAACGTCCAAAATGTGGTGGTTCCTGGCCTTGCACCTTCACTAGCGAGCTATTATCAGCGTCCCCTGGAATGAGAATTGGCCCATTTTCACTACCTTGCATGATGGATTCATAGCTGCTCAAATTTAACCCGGCTAAACCATTTTCTGCATGACAGGAAAGACAGGAAACAAACAAACCAGAAATATTTGAATAACTCGGTGGTGCACCTTCCTGAATGGGTACTTCAACAGGTTCGGGGGTTACAGTAGCTTCTATGATCGCACTGAGGATCTGGCGTAACCGCGGAGCGTTAAAACCAGCAAATTCCCAGGCCTGTCCATGGCAACCTGAGTTGCTGCAGAATGAAGTGTTACTGAAACCACCGGGATCTCCCATTGTATGGCAACTTTCACAGGTACTGTCCACGACTTCGTGGTGTATAGTGATCCAATTTGAATCTGTATGAGATGAAGGTTCAACACCAGTGCTGATCTCAATATTGGTAACAAAATCTGTAGGACCAGAAATAACCGGGATGGAATGGCACAGATTGCATTCGAGCCGGACTGCTTCATTCTCTTTAGAAAGGTGTTTGCCATCATGACAGCGGAAACAACCTGGTGAAGTTAAATGTTGACTGTTATCCGGGTGGGTATCCCATTTCATTTCCTGATCGATAAATACACTTTTCTCGTAAAATGCCCAGAGTACTTCAACAGTTGCTTCCAGGTCAGTGCGATATTTTGTGTAAGCAATTGGAAAATTTTGTTCGTAATTGGTCAATAGTTTTTCAATTGATGTCCTTGCACTCTCATAGTTTTCAAAATTTCCTCTTAGCGCAGTCGCTGCATAATTTCGGATAAAAGGAATATCGCTGTTTATCTCACCTCGAGCAAGCATTTTATCCACCGCCTGGTCTGGATATTCAACGAAGTGGGCTGTACGATTATGACAGGACATGCAGTCCATATTGACCAGTTCTTCCTCACTAATTTGTCCAAAATCAAAATCGGTTTCTGTATCAAAATATTCTGTGAAACTTCCATCTTTATTGACCACCCGAATATATGGGATTTCCTGCATACGTTCATCGGTTGGATAATAAAGAACAGGATTCTCAATGTGCCAATGAATCCCATATCCGAGTCCTTCTCGTTCTGAGCCACCACCAGTTTTCATGATTAAATAAGTGGTGGATTCTGTATTATTTTCATCCTGTGCGTAGCGTTTAAAATCAATCAACGTATCATTCGAAAAAACTTCAGGAAAATGGCAGGTTTCACACACATCTCTGGCAGGTCGCATATTACGTGCAATGATGGGATATTCATAGTTGTTGAGAATCATCGCTGAGCCGGTTTGATATGAATATTCTATTTTTCGGATGATTTGGGTGCCCAGTTTAGCTCTACCCAGATGGCAATCTTCGCAGGTTACACGTGCATGATCTGAATTGAGATGAGTAACGTATTGTGGTGGCATGGTGTGACAGGTGGTTCCACAAAAATCACTGGTATTGGTATATTCCCAAGCCTCAGCAGTAAAAAGTCCAATGGCTATAAAAAAAATGATGATAATTCCATATGGTAATAACTTCATGCCAATGCTTCTTTCAGGTGGTGGAAAGAAAATACTTTTTAACCATCTACCGAATTTCTTCATGGTTACTCCTCCTGGATTTTTATTGTGAATTCTGGAACGATCTGAATTGAATTAAAAAAACCCATGGGTGTTTTAAACCCATGGGTTTTTTGGAACATAATTTATGGACGAACGAGCCCGGACATATCACCGCCGACATCTTGTATTGAGTCAAACAATACTTGTAGGATGTAGGTTGGATTGTGGGCGTACGCCCCCGGATCTTTCAATACATATTGATAGTTGTAAGCCGCTCTTAGTAATCTGGGAGTCCAGGTTGCATATGCATTTGCACGTGTTGCTTCATCCGGATCTGCCACACCATTTGCATTTGTATCGATGAAGAAATACGGGTGTGTGTGCGATTCATAAACAATTGGTGTTCCTGATTCGACAGATTTTTCGAGTAATGCTGCATACAGTTTTTCAGCGAGTGTTTCAATTTCGCCATACAAACCTTCTGTAGAATCTCCATCTCCATCATAATCCTCAACTAATTTAATTCGAATAGTTTCAGGATTAGGAGTTTGGTGACAACCCTGACAGGTTTCAGTTTTCACATTCAGGTTATGAACATCATGACAATCAATACAGGTTGTAAATCCGGTAACATGGGCAAATTGACCTGCATATTCCTTGCCTGCATATTCATATACACCTTTTGCTTCAGTGCCAAACAATGTTGCACCTGCAGCAAAGTAGTGAATATTGCGGAAGCTAAGCCCCTCAACAACGACATCTGGACCATTTGTACCAATTACACGATTCACACTTACGGTTGATTCTCGTCCTTGGTGGCAATTGAGACATAAATTGGCTGATGGTTTTTCCTCAAAACCTAATTTTGCACCACTGGGGAATGTTACTGTTTCCATTGCGTACACAGCAGGCCATTCTGCTGTATTGTGGCAGGATTCACACCATAATCCACTGGTTGGGGCATTGGAAATATTGACGCCTTCCTTGATGAACTGTGGCAATCCTGTAGCCGTGTGGCATTTAGCACAAGAAGCAGGTACACTTCCTGAAGCATCCCAATATCTCCAGGCAGTTGTATTGCTGGCAAAGTGGCCGGCATCATCACGGACAGCGGTGCTCAAATCCACCTGTTTCGGCATCACAGAATTTAGATCAGCGATTGAATCATGTAAGAGTTGGATAAGGTATTTTCCGCCATGAGCATAACCACCGGGATCTTTGCTGACTGTCTGGAAATTATAAGCAGCTTTTAGTAATCTAGGTGTCCAGGATTTAAATGCATTGGGGAAGACAGCTTCGCCTTCGGAGACTTCGCCATCAGCGTTGGTGTCATTGAAGAAATAGGGGTAGGCAGCAGAATCATAAACAATTGGCATTTTTACGACATCAGTGGCATAGCTTTGAATGGCTGTGAAAACCATTTCTTTTAATCCCTCTAATTCGTAATAAACACCCTCAGCTACATCTCCATCACCATCATAATCCATGAAGGATGAAGGTTCACGAATCGCTCGTAAATCTTCTACTGTATTGGCTTCATGACAGGTTGCGCAAGTTGCCAATTCTAATTCCAAAGAATGAGGATTGTGACAATCCTGACAAGTTTGTACACCTGGAACATGTTCGAACAGGGTATCGTAGATCATGCCATCATACTCATAACCGCCTTTTACCTCTGTGCCATATCGGCTGACTGCAGCAGCGAAATAGTGAATATTGATGAAACCGAGGTCTGCTGAGACAGCATCGTCTTCAACACCAGCGTTGGTAACTGCTGAATCAACCTGAACCTTTGAAGCACGACCCTGATGGCAGGTCATACAAACAGCTTCACTCCCCAGTCCGCTGAGTTCAACCCCAGAGGGGAACTTTACGGAAGTTAAAGCCATTGTCGCATCATTATGGCAGGTCTGACACTCAATAACTGTATCAACAGAGGCGTTTGCATTAACAACAAACATTTCAGTACCATCAGCCCCGACATAATCCAGGAAACCACCTGAGCTGTGGCAAGTGGCACAGGCTACAGGTACTTCCATTGGATCTTCTTCGTCCCAATGACGAAAAGCTGCTGCTTCTTTATCTGCATGGGGTGAATTTTTCCACAGTTCCTCGAATGGGGCTGCTACTTTTTCCGGTAATTCCGGACAGGGCGCTGGTTCTGGACAAGCCTGGGTGGGGGCTGTTGGTGGAACCTGTTCAGCAGGAGCAGTTGTGGGTTGTCCACAAGCAGTGAGCAACAGAACGGCTAATCCGAGGATCAAAACCAATGTAATTTTTTTTGTTAGAATTCCTTTCATAAATCTCTCCTCTTTTATATAGAATAGATTGGTTTATATAATTTTGTATGTAAACTTAAAGGCACCTCCTAGATTAAAATAATATGAGAAACATAATAAAGTATATCAACTATTGAAAATTAAAACAATATGAGAATGTTGATCAATATTGTAATATATAAATTAATTTAATCTCATAAATGTAAAAAATATATTACATTATAAAAAAATACTCCTAATTTGTAACAAAAAATGTATTTTTAAATCAGATTCAAAATAAATTATTACGAAAACGAAAAATAAACTAACAAAATTGAAAATATAATAAGTTTAACTAATGATAGTTTGGTAGATTCATGATTTTATCTTTAGAGAGCTTAGAAAAAGAGGCTAATTTGAAAATAGGCATTTTGTCTGATACACATAATAATCAAATCAATATTCAAAACGCTTTATCAATTTTCTCCAGGTATCAACCAGCTTTATTAATTTTTTGCGGTGACGCGACAACTTTAGAATCGATCCAATGGTTTTGTGAATACCCCATTATTTATACTTTCGGAAATGGAGATTTGGCAACTGGTGAAATTGCAGCCACCTTGAAGACTTATAAAAAAGAAAACTTTGCTGGATTTGCATACAAAGGTGAATTAGGGGGTAAAAAAGTTGCAGTTATCCATGGACATATGTATGACCGATTGGATGAATTAATTAAGAGTGGTGAATATGATTATGTCTTCACTGGTCATACACACAGACGTATGGATGATAGGCTTGGCAAAACAAGGCTGATTAATCCTGGAGCAGTGGGAGGATCGGGAGGTGAAAGCCGAAGTGTTGTTATTCTGGATTTGGATTCAGATGAGCTGATTTTTGAAATATTTGAGCAATGAAATTCCTAAACACCTGGTAGTTATTTACTACCAACGGGCGTGGTGTTCCTCAGCAAACCCGACAAGATCCTTAATTTCAATCAACTTGCCTTCATCAGTGATCAGTTTGCCTGAGTATTTTCCAAACATCTGGTGTACTTCCGAGTAAAGAAGTTTGATATCGGTTTTGGCGGGTCGATCCAGGAAGGGAGTGAAGACCAATTGCAGGCGGTCATCATCGGAAGTCATTGTCCAGGGCAGCATGAAATTTTTGGAGTCGTAATGAAATTCCAGTTTTCCTAATTTGTGAATTTTTCCATTGAGGACAAAGGCATTTTCAGTTGCAGCGGAAGTGTCACCAAATCCATATCCCATGTTTAAACCTATTCTATCCATATCTAAGGTAAAACCGGAAGCAGAAGCCCATACCCAGAACGAATCATATGCCCATACACCGCGACCCCAATCCAGATTTCCAAGAGCAGTATCCGGAGTGAGTTCCTGGCGTTGCCCAAGGTACTCAACCCATCCGTTTGCAGGTAAACAATTGATTTTTCGGTTGAAATAAAAACGACGTTTTTCGATAGGAATCACCAGATTCATCGATTCATGACCGGCTGGATGGGCAAGTTTAAATTCAGCGAGTAAATTTTTTCCATCTTGAAAGTTCTTCCAATCAACTGAAATTTTGCGTTGATCATTGGTTGTCGAGAAGGTTAATCTTACATTCTCGTTTCGATAATCAGAGACACCGTCCTGACTATTGCGCGGTAATTTCACTCCTCTGGCAAATGGTAAAGCCAGGGTTTCTTCATGCATTTTCAGGGTTTCAAATTCAATCACATAGGCAAATACCATCCCAAGATAGCCAATATCAGAGACGGTGAAGGAAAAATAATGAGTCTTTGTTGTTAATCCGTAATAATCCCATCGTTTCATGCGTAATGGCTGCAGAAATTTCAATGTATAGAAATTAGCATTTTCCAGATTGGAATCCAATAATGGTTGTGGTGACCAACCTGTTATGGATAATTCTCCATTTTGATTGAGCAAAGGACCGGGTTGAGTAATACGAGTTTGCATTTCAACTCCTTATCTAGATCGTGTCGAACGCTTGAATTAGATCATCAATCAGATCTTCCACATTTTCTATGCCCACCGAGAGGCGAATTAGTCCATCTGAGATCCCTGCTCTAAGCCTATCCTCGACGGGAACATTAACATGGCTCATACTGGCAGGATGTTGGATTAATGAATCCACATTCCCAAGCGTGGGAACCAGGGCAAAAAGTTTAACGTTATTCATGAACTCAATTGCAGTTGAATAACCACCTTTTAATTCACAAGCTACCATTCCCCCAAAAGCAACCATTTGTCGTTTTGCTATTTCATGGCCGGGGTGGTGGGGCAAGCCGGGAAAGTGAACCAGGTCAATTTTTGGATGTTCCTGCAACCAATTGGCGATTGTTCTGGCGTTTTCGCAGTGCCTTTCCATTCGAAGCTCAAAGGTCTTTAAACCGAGATGAGTTAACCATGCATCGAAAGGTGATGGGGATGCACCATAAAGTTTAAGTTGGTTCCAAAGTGATTCTTTGACCCAATCAAGGTGGGTGCTCAATACGATCCCACCAATTACTGTACCATGTCCACAAAGATATTTGGTCGTGGAATGGAGCACGATATCAGCTCCGAGATTGAAAGGTCGTTGGCAATAGGGGCTGGCAAATGTATTATCCACCATCAGCCAGGCATTATTTTGGATAGCAATTTTCGCAACTGCCTGAAGATCAATCAGGGAAAGATTTGGATTGGTGGGGGTTTCGGCATACGCCAATTTAGCATCTGGATGATGTTGAAAAGCTTGTTCCCATTCAGGGATACTGCCTCTATCCAACCAGATGATTTCTATTCCACTTTGTTGACTCAGCTGGTGGAGAAAGTTATAAGTTGCACCATATAGGTTTTGTTGGGCAATCATCTTATCGCCACATTTGAGGCAACCTAAAATGGCAGCTGATATAGCTCCCATACCGGAAGCAAACAGGTGGCCATCGACAGAACAACCATCCTCAGTAGTGCTATTGGTTGGTAGATCAATTGCTTCCAGAGCCGCTATTTTTCTGACGACCTGACGTTGATTGGGATTCTCAATGCGGGTGTAATAATACCCAGGTTGTTGATTTTGAAAGATGGCAGCACCGGTTTCAACATCGGGAAAACGAAAGGCAGAGGTTTGATAAATTGGCGTAATGTGTGCGCCCAGGTCATTAAATTCTTCAGCATGATGCGTGACAATTGTTGAAATACCCGATTTTCGATGCGGCATATCATCCTCCGAAAATGATTGATGTTTTAATTATACAGTCTGGGATTGAAAATACTTAATGAGCCGAATATTTATCGGATTAGCATTCAAATATCTTTAAAGGATGACCGGCATTAAAACAGGTATGCACTCTTTTTCCGGTATCATAAATTTCCGTATGTAGTTTGAATACATGCACAATGGCTCCTGAATCGAGCTGGATGCGGTAAAAATTGAAGGCTCCTCGGAAGAAGCGCTTTATAATCTTGCCATTCCCATATTCATGCAATTGAAAATCTATATCATCAGCGCGGACGGCAATTTCCACCTGGATTCCTGATGAAAAATGATGTTCCTGTTCCAGCAGTCCTAATTCTGTAATTACGCCATTTGGTGTTATTTCACCACGTACGAAATCACTGTCACCCATAAAAGCAGCAACAAAACGGGTTTCACTAACATGGAAAATGTTTTCTGGAAATCCGATTTGCTCGATCTTGCCATTGTTGAATACTGCCAGACGGTCTCCCATAAAAAGAGCTTCTTCCTGATCGTGAGTCACGAATATGACAGTTGAATGAGAGGATTTTAGAATATTGCGAACCTGTTCGCGCACCTCAAGACGTAAATGTGCATCCAGGCTGCTGAATGGTTCATCCATCAATAACAATACTGGTGAAGGGGCGAGTGCACGAGCAAGGGCGACCCGTTGGCGTTCGCCACCGGAGAGGGCATGCGGGTAGCGTCTGGCAAGGGGCTGAACACCCACTAAATTTAACATCTCTTCAACACGTTTTCTTTTCTCAGCAGATGAAATCTTACGTAACCCGAAGGCGATGTTATCAAAAACTGTCAGGTGAGGGAATAATGCATGATCCTGGAAAACCATCCCGATTTTACGTTTTTCTGGTGGGATGAAGGTATTTTCGGAATTCATGAGTTGATTGTTCAAGCGAATCAATCCCTGATCCGGGTATTCCAAACCAGCGATTAACCTTAATGTTGTTGTTTTTCCACAGCCACTGGGACCTACAAAAGATAGGATTTCCTGATTGGCCAAAGAAAAAGAAATGTCATCGATCGCTGGAAACTGATTTCCGGTGTAGTGTTTGCTGAGATGTTCGATTTCGAGTTTCATTTTTTAAAGATTGCTTCCCTTCGTAATAGAAAAAAGAGTGGAATAATAGCGATTAACACCAATAGTAAAGCTGCTGGAGCAGCCTGGTGGTAAAAACCTTCTTCTGACCAAATCCAGACTCGTACTGCCAGGGTCTCAAAACCTGCGGGGCGCAACAATAAAGTCGCTGGTAATTCTTTGAGTGAACTTAAGAATACCAGTGCACTGCCTGCGAGAAGACCTGGAAGAATGAGTGGAAAAGTAACCTGAAGAAATGTTTGTAATGAGTTTCTTTGTAATAACCGGGCAGCATCCTCCAGGCTGGAGGATAATTGCCTCAAAGCTGACTCGCTGGCGCGAACAGCCTGGGGAATGTAGCGCACAACATAAGCCATCACGACAACCAAAGAAGTGGCATACATAAAAGGTAAGAAGCGGTTGACCAGCATGACCAGACTTAACGCTACGACCACACCCGGGATTGCATAACCTACCTGAGACATGTTGGAGAATAATCTGGAGATTTTTCCGGAATGTCGAACAGCATAAAATGCTATTGGTAAGGACAAGAATACTGCCAGAAAAGCAGCCAAACCTGAACTCCAGATACTGTTAAACACAAAACTTTCCAATCCTTTTGAACCAATTTGCATCCCGCTCAATCCAAAATTCTGCTCAAACATACCTTGTAAACTCCAGTACAACAGGAGACTTAGTGGAATAATGAGACTGACCATTACAGTAAAGAAGACAGCCAGAAAACCTATCAATCGATATTTTCCAAGTCGAAACAGTTTTGCCGGTCGCCAGTGAGAATCAATTTGTGTGAAATAGGCTCGTCCTTGCATTTTGAATTCTCCTAATAGAATGATCAAAGCCAGAATAATTAATACGCCGCTAAGAATGGCTGCAGCTGACCGATCGTACCTACCGGCTAATTGCACGAAAATCGCTGAAGAAAAAGTTTCAAAACGTAAAAGTGCAACTGTTCCATATTCGGCCAGAATATCTAGGGATACCAAAAGTGCACCAGCTGTGATTCCAGGACGAATGGTTGGCAAGGTTGTTTGCCAGAATGTTTGCCAGGGGGTTCGTCCCAACATCCGCGAAGCTTCGTCAAAGGATGCATTTAAAGACCGCAAGGCTGAACCACTAAGAAGAAATACATAAGGGAAGGAGAAAATGACCAGGACAAAGGCTGCACCCCAGAAACCGGTGGGGTAGGGGAAGTTGATGGCTAAGCCAGTGATTTGTTCTGTCCATAAGGGAAGAAGACCACCCCTTGGACGCAAAAATGCCAGGTGGATAATCGCACCAATATAAGGGGGAAAAGCGAGCGGTAACGCCAAAAGCCAACGGAAGATTCTCCTGCCTGGTAAATCTGTTCGTTCTGTCAACCATGCCATGCTGACACCCAGGAAAGTTGTACCAAGCGTTACTGTAAATACCAGCAACAGGGTATTGCTGAGTAATTTCAGTAAGCGCGTCTGAATGAGCCTTTGCCATAGCTCGGGATCTCCACTTGCTGCCCGAATGAGTATATAAAAGATTGGAATAATCGCAAACAATGCCACCACGCCAGCCAAATATGCGATTTTTGGGGTCTGGATTTTCTTAAAAAACCGGTGACCGTGTAAAGATTCAACTTTGAACATCTAGGGAAGATTCACCATTTCTATTAAATCAAAGGTTTCATCGAATCGATTTACAACCTGTTCCAGATCGATTTTGGCCTGGACCAGTCCATCGGGTGCTTCCAAATCCGGGTGGAGAGCTATTCCTTTAAGCAATGGGTATTCATAATTTCCTTCCGCAAAAATCTTTTGACCTTCTGCAGAAACAAGAAAGTTTACAAAAGCTTTGGCGGCTGTCAGGTTTTGCGAACCGTTTATAACCGCTGCTGTTGTCGCGTTTGAGATGATACCGATTTCACCCGGATTCTGATCCGGGTAGATGATGCCAACATTACTGCCTTCGGCCAGCTGTAAGTAATAGTAGTAATGGTTTACCAATCCTAATTTAAATTCCCCTGCACCGACTGCTTTACGAACATCACTATGACCACCAAAAAAAGTAACCTCATTTTCCTGCAGACCTTTTAACCATTCTTCAGTTCTTTCCAAACCAACCAGTTGAATCATGCTGGCGATCTGTGCCTGCATACTGGCATTGGTAGAACCTGCGGCTGCGATTTGCCCTTTCCATTTTGGATCAACCATGTCAAAGATTGAATCAGGCAAGTCTTCCTGGCTGACCAGATCTTTGTTATATATGATCACCCGCATTCGTTGGGTCAAACCAATCCATGAAGCGTCCGCTGCTTTATAGGTATCTGGTAAATCATTGTACCCAGGCGGTTCGTAGGACTGAAAAATCCCAGCCTGACTGAGTGCATGTGCTGTGAAGATCTCGGTTGTAATGAATACATCTGCCTGGGGATTTGTTTTTTCTTCGAGCAAGGTATTTGCCATCTGACTGTTACTGCCAGATTTTAACAACACTTCAACCTGCGGGTATTTTGCCTGAAAAGCAGAAATTACTGGTTGAATTAATGGTTCGGAGCGTCCGGAATAAACCACCAACTTTCCTGTTGGGTTCATCGTTTCATACTCTGAAAGTACATCAGAAACTGATGCAGGTGTTTTCGTGGTACAGGCAGAAATGAAAAGGACTAATACCATAAGAATAGGCATAAATTTATTCAACATTGAGGTACTCCTTGATTTTTAAATTTCTTGATTAATAGATCAATTAGGAAGAGGTGTTGAAAGACGAACAAAAACAGCGTGACTGATCCAGGGCGCCAACTGCATGATGGGATGACCATCTGGTCTGATCAAGCAGGTCCCATTGCTTTGTGTGGCTAGAATTTGAAGGGAGGACCCGACCATAATGCCGCTATGATTTAAGAATCGCCTTTCGGTCTGTGCTGTTTGGATTGAGGTGACAATCACCTCTTCTCCGGCATTACTAATTGATAAAGGGGAATCCAGAACTGGTTTATCCGGCTGGGCAATCGGATTGGAAGGAATGGGTTTTCCCTGCGGGGAAGATTTGGGTGTACCCAAAAAAGAAGATAATTTTTCAATCATTTCATCAGAAACAACATGTTCGAGTTGGCAGGCAATTACATCAGCTTCCAATGGAGAGTATCCGAGGTTTTCCACCAGGAAAACTTCCCACATGCGCCGGTTTCGCAATAGGCGGGCTGCTTCTCGTTTACCGTTTGTTGTAAACTCAACCCCTTTATATGGAGTGTAATGGATAAGATCACTTTCTTCCAACTTCTTGATCATCTGGTTGGCAGAAACTGGTTGTACTTTGAGCCTGTCTGCCAGGTGATTAACAGGCACGGGATTGATGCCATCCTCATTTGCCTGGGCAATAATCACCAAATACATTTCCTGACTATCGTTCATGTTATTGTGATCCTAATTATTTATTATAAAATGTTATGTAGGTGCATATAATAACAATGATTATGAAAATTGTAAATAGGATTAGGTCACATTCTTTTATGAAAAACGTCATATATCAAATATTACTCTCATTTTTTCTATTTGTATCTCAATTCTTGACGATCTGACCTCGTTGCGGTATCCTTTAGGCGTCCGGGTGGGGCCGGCGCGGCAGAAACTTCCGAACCTCGTCAGATCTGAGAAGAAGCAGCGATAAGGGGGTACCTCTGGGTGCCGCCGGGAACCCTACCTGGACATTTTATAACAACTACTGGATATAAAGTGGTTGTCAACTAATAGACAAGAAATTTTTATGAGTGAAAAACCACCCATTTGCAATTATGAAGGTTCCGATTACCAGACCAGTTTCTGGGATCAATCTGACCGCGCGTATGAGGATGCTGTCGAAGCAGTTGCCTTAAAACGTTTATTACCATCCAATGGAATATTATTATTGGAATTGGGAGCTGGAGCGGGGCGAAATACCCCCCGTTATGCCGGATTTGAACGGGTGGTTTTACTGGATTATTCGAGAACCCAACTGCAACAGGCTCAGGCTCGTTTAGGAACCAGTGACCGTTATATTTTCGTGGCAGCGGATGTTTATCGACTCCCTTTTGTTGAAGGTTTGTTCGATGGTGCAACTATGATCCGCACGCTGCATCATATGGCGGATGCACCCAAAGCATTGCAGCAGGTGCGAGCTGTCTTACAGGAGAATGCCACTTTTATTTTGGAATATGCCAACAAACAGAACCTGAAAGCGATTTTCCGATATCTCATTCGCAAACAGAACTGGAGCCCATTCTCTCCTGAAGCGGTCGAATTTGCCGCTTTGAATTTTGATTTTCATCCCCGTACAATTCGATCCTGGCTTCAATCGAGTGGTTTTAAATTGGAAAGACAATTAACAGTCTCTCATTTCCGAATGGGGTTATTCAAAAAGCTAATCCCGCTTAACTTTCTTATATGGATGGACTGTCTGGCGCAATTAACTGGCGATGCCTGGCAATTGAGTCCGAGTGTTTTTAGCCTTAATCACACCGTTGGAGCAAGCAAAAATGCAGCTGGTGGTGCATTTTTCAAGTGTCCACAGTGTGGAAGCGCATTGGACGATACACCCCCGCTTTTGGTTTGCCCAGAGTGCAGTCAGAGATATCCTGTGCAAGATGGCATTTATGATTTTAGAGTAGATGAAGGTAAAATCTAGCCAATCGTAAAGATTTACAGTTTTTCAACCACCCAAAAATGAGACAAACCGAACACCTGAAAAGGTGTTTTTTCTAAAAATTGCAGAATGGAACGCAGAATTTTTCCGACAACGGGTTTACGGGCAATGATATTGTCATACGCCCCAAAAATAATTGATTTTTGAATAAATTTTACTGGAAAACCTGCAAAGAGCTGCTTGAGTTGTTTGCGGGAATAAGCTCGAACATGTGGTACGAGTTTATTTCGCCAGGGATCCGGGAGATAATTGACCAGCGGGATATTGCCAAATTTATAATTACCGTGCCAGTAAATTCCATGTGTTTCATAAGGGTAACCTCGATTCGGGCAGAAAATCACCAACCGCCCGCCTGGCTTCAATGTTCGAATCATTTCCTGAATGGATTTCACATCATTCTGGACATGTTCCAACACCTCATTGCTGAGGATCAAGTCAAATGAATCATCTGGAAAAGGCAGGAATTCTCCAACCCCACATAATACCTCGTCAACAAATTTATGAGTTTCACGGGTGCGTTCATGCTCAACATCCAATCCAATTGCCTGTTGAGCATGATCAGCGAGACGTGACAAATAAGCTCCCAATCCAACACCAATTTCAAAAACTATTCCATTTACACGCTCTTCTGCTGCCTGACGAATCATCTGCATCCGGCGATCCTGACCTGCGCGCCAGACATAGGATGGTTCCCCCCGTAATGCTGCTTTTTCAGAGTGTGAAATACTCATTTACTACGATTTTTCTCCAGATTTTGGTGATCACAATGCTACCACAGGCGTGCAGAGATGGGAAGTTGTTTGATTAGCTTTGATCCAGTGGTTTTATCGCCCAATGGATGGCTACCGTGTTAAACATGGCTCGATTGTATTGAATCTGCTTAAAACCAGCATTGGCAAGATACACAACCAGTTCTTCGGCGGATAAAAAGTGATCGGTGGTCGTGGGCAGATAAACATATGCGTCCCGGTCTTCGGTGAGGATTTTGCCTAAGAAGGGAATCACTCGATGCGTGTGGAAATTGATGAATGGACTGAGGATCGAGCGTTTGGGTCGGGTGGTATCCAGCGAGACAAACACCCCGCCTGGTTTGAGGATTCGCCATTGTTCTCTTAATGCTATTGGCAGGTTAACTACATTTCTTAATAAAAAGCCGGACACAACTGCATCAAAACTATTGGACGCATAAGGAATTTGAAGAGCATCAGCAGCAGCGAAATCCACGCTTGGACCAGGGCGTTTTTTACCTGCCTGCATCATCGCCAGTGTAAAATCGGCGGCATAAATCTTTCTACCAGGATATTGTCGAATGGCTTCCTGGGCGAGGTCACCAGTCCCTGCTCCCAGATCGAGCAGTTTACCATCTTCTGGTAACTGAGCCTGGCGGATCACAATTTTTCGCAGGCGCACATCCATCCCACCTGTCATCAGCCGGTTCATTAAATCATAGCGCGGGGCAATCCGTGAAAACATGGATTGTACCGATCGGGATTTTAATTGTTGCTCTGGATTAATCTGCTCGTTCATAAGGCACCCATGCCAGCACAGTCGTGCCCAGACCTGGTTCCGAGGTGAATTCCACGTCACCACCTACATTGTGGGCGCGTGTTTGTATATTGGCAAGACCGTGGCCAATACTCATTTTTTTTACTTCAAAATCGAAACCACGACCATCATCACTGACTTCTAACAAAACACGTTGAGGTGTTTTCCACAGGGTGACATTCACACTATGAGCTCGGGCGTGTTTGGCAATATTTGCCATAGCTTCCTGACAGATATGAAAGAGGGCAATCGCATTGCTTTCGGTCAAATCAGCAAAGCCATCATTGGGTCCCTGCAAATTGATTTCCAGCAGGGTGTTGGCTCGTAATTCTGTCGCCAACCGCTGGATGCCATTCATCAAACTTTCGTCATGCAGCTGGCGTGGGCGTAGATCCAGGATATACGAGCGAATATCACGGATAGCACTGTTGAGGTCAGCAATGGATTGTTCGATACGTCGCTGGGCGACCTGTGGCTCTTCGTTTAACAATAAACGGGCATGTTCCAGGGTTAATCCAACGGCATAAATGGATTGGATAATACCATCATGCAAGTCCATTCCGATTCGTTCCCGTTCTTCCAGGATTGCCAGGCGGCGACCTTGCAGGTTTAATTGCATATTTTCAATTCCAGTACCTACCCATGAACTGATTGCTGCCAGGAATTGAACTTCGAGATCATCTAATGGTTGCGGGTGGCAGGTTCCAATACACAGTACACCCAATATACCTCGACGCCCATGCAAAGGTAAGAGCGCTATCTGACGAAATTGTTTTTCATAAATGACGGGATCGAGTTCATTATTGGTAACATCAAAAGGCAGATCAAGCAGCCGGGGAATCCCATCTTTGGCGGTTACACCGACATACCCTTCGCCAAGTTTATAATTGTCATTTTGCCAGATGGTATCGACAATCGTTCCACGATGCATGGCGCGTTTCAAGGTGCGACGATCTTCCTGCATCAGGAAAAACTCACCAACCTCTAATTGTAAATAATCCATGATCTGGTTAAGTGCTTTTTCCAGAATCTCATCAATATCGGATGAAGTCGCCAATGTGGATGAGAGTTCGTTTAACAAGGCAAGGTTTTCATTACGGCGGGTGAGGATGCGGTCCCGCTGGATCAGACCGCGGTACATCTTGGCATTTGAGATTGCCACAGCGGCATAGGCGGCTAACATTTCAATCAACAGCTGATCATCAGGAGTGAATTCTGGTCCATTCAATTTATTTGTCAGATATATCTGACCGAGGTTGCGATCTCCCAAAATTATTGGAACTCCCAGGAATGATTTCATGGGTGGATGCCCAGACGGAAAGCCGCTGCTGCGTGGATCCTGGGCGATATCCGACAAACGAATACTTTCCTTATGGTTCATTAAAGCCCCAATTAACCCCAATCCAACGGGAGGATGGGGCATGGCTTCAATTTCTACATCATTCATCCCTATGGGGATAAATTGTTCCACACGTCCTTGCTCGTTATTGACTCCCAATGCAGCGTATTGTGCACCAGCCTGTTCACAGGCAAGGGAGGCTATTCTCTCCAATAATGATTCAAGAGAGATATCCTGTATTAGTTCCAAACTGGCACGGTGTAAAGCCAATAACCGTTCTTCCAGTTGCTCTCTGGTTAATGGTTGTATACTCATTTTGGTTAGACTACCTTTTCATGGGTAATTTTACTTGATTTTGGTGTCTTTTCAATTTTTGGTGGACAGGGTTTTTTAGGTGGGCAGCACAGCCCACCTAAAAAAACCACCAACCCGGTTATTAGAGATAATACTGATTTAATTGATTTCGTGTTTTGCGATGTAGGGTTTCACCTTCTTAAGATTTTAAGATCGATATTTCAGTAAGATCTGCTAATCGGGCTGAATATATTTATAATGAAGGCAGGATCAACTACGTGGAGAATAGATGATATGAGACAATTTTATGAAGGTAAATTGTGGATCATCAGTGGAGAAATTGGTGCAGGAAAGACGTTGTTATGTGCTGCTCTGATTAAACAATTTCAACAATCATTGTGGCGCATACGTGGATTGCATTCGGCGGCAATATTTGATGGGGACAAAAAAGTCGCTATTTCTGTCGTAAATCTGGCAAATCAAGAGATCCGCCAATTGGCTGTGTATGATCCGAAACCGGATAAATCGGAAGATGATCCGTTTCGTTGGAGATTCGATCTGCAGGTTCTGGCGTGGGGGAATCAGGCTTTTATAACGGCAGTTCCGACGGATGTCCTGGTAGTGGATGAGTTGGGACCATTAGAAATGAAACGAAATCAAGGTTGGGTACATGCATTATCCGCATTGGACTCGCGGAAATATCGCCAGGCGATCCTGGTAATGCGGCCAAGATTGTTGTCAATTGCGCTGGATCACTGGCCATGGGGAAGGACAATTTTTATTAAAAGCGTCGAACAGGTGCCAGAAATTTGCCGGCAATTAATGGGCGAATGGGAATTAATGGAATAAACCGAAACAACAACCATCCTGTTCATTGGGTGGGACGGTTATAATTACCTCTTAGTGTTATCCAAAAGAAAATATGGATGATCTATAAGGAAGATGATCGATAATTATGGCTGTATTAACTGTCAGCAATTTGGGCAAATCATATGGTGCTACAGAAATCTTCTCAGCACTTTCTTTCAATGTTGCCAGACGTTCACGTATTGGTCTGGTGGGTGCCAACGGTGTTGGAAAAACAACCTTATTACGGATTCTCGTAGAAGAGGAGAGTGCCACGGATGGCCAGGTGCAGATTGCGCGTGGTGTTCGGATTGGATATTTACCCCAACGCGCCCAACTCCATTCAGAGTTGAACTTATGGCAGGAGTGTCTGCATGTTTTTAATGAATTGATAACCAGGCAAAAAGAATTGAGGACGCTTGAAGGACAAATGAGCTCCTCGCCGGAAATTGCGGGAGAAATTTTTGAAACATATGGCAGATTACAGCAATCTTTTGAATATCTGGGCGGATATGAGTTTGAGACGCGTATCCATCAAATGCTAAGTGGGCTTGGGTTTTCACCAGAAGATGAGCAGAGACCTTTACAACAACTTTCCGGTGGACAGCGAACGCGTGCTTTACTTGCCAGGATATTACTCGAAGCTCCTGATCTGCTCTTACTCGATGAACCAACCAATCATCTCGATATTGCCTCGGTTGAATGGTTGGAAGCGTTCCTCAAAGATTGGCCTGGTGCAATGATAATTGTGTCACATGACAGATATTTTCTGGATCAGGTTGCCACATCCATTTATGAAATGACACCGGCTCTTGAAACCTATCGCGGTAATTACAGCGCGTATTTGGTGCAGCGAACCGAACGCTACACCCGACGTTTGGCTGAATATGAAGCACAACAGGAGTTCATCCAGAAGGAAGATGATTATATTCGCCGTAATATTGCCGGGCAAAATACCCGCCAGGCAAAAGGCCGCCGTAAACGTCTGGAAAGGATGCTGGAAGAAGCAAAAATCACACCACCCCCATCTACCCGGCGAAAGATGCATATTCAATTGGATGCCACTGGAAGATCAGGAGAGCTGGTGTTACGCACAAAAGACTTGCAGGTAGGGTATGAGGATGAAGGCAGACCATTATTCAATGCTCCGGATTTACTGTTAAAACGAAGAGAATGTGCTGCCATCATTGGTCCGAATGGAGCAGGAAAAACAACATTCCTCAAGACAATTTTGGAGCTGATTCCTCCTTATGCAGGAGAAGTCACTTTGGGTGCCAGCTTAAAAATTGGTTATTTTGCTCAGGCACACGAAGGTTTGATAGCAGAACGCATGCTGATGGATGAGATTGGTGCCGTGCGGCCACAATGGCTCTCCTCAGAGATTCGTGATTACCTTGCAAAATTTCTCTTTACGGGAGAGGATGTTTTTAAAACCGTAGAATTGCTTTCCGGTGGAGAAAGGGGACGATTAGCACTGGCGATCCTGTCTTTGCAAGGAGCGAATTTACTCTTATTGGACGAGCCGACCAATCATCTTGATTTACCATCGCAGGAAATTCTGCAGACGATGCTGGGCGAGTTCAATGGTACGATCCTGCTGGTTTCGCATGACCGTTTCCTGATCGATGCCCTGGCAACCCAAATTTGGGAAGTGCTGCCAGAGCAGGCAAAATTACGAATTTTTGAGGGTGGTTACAGCGAGTACAAAGACTGGCTGCAAAATGAAACTTCCAGAAACATTGGAAAAGTTGAAGAAAAACCGGAGAAAATTGCGATTAATGACAATAAATTGAAACAGAGTGCGGGGCTCTCAAAAAATGAATTGCAACGACTGCGGAAACGTATGCTGGATGTTGAAGAGAAAATCTCACAGTTGGAAGCAAATCTGGCAGAATTAGAAAAACAATTGCAGAATCCTCCGGAAGATGCTGGTAAAGTAGTGCAATTGGGGAAAAATTACACCGAATTGCAATCAGCGCTGTCATATCAGATGCAGCTGTGGGAAGAACTGGCATTACAACTGGATAGGGTCTGATCTACTAGTAAATTGAAGGGATCATCGCTTTCAAATCCCTTCACTGCTATGAAGGGGAATCAGGAATTCTAAGGCTTTCAGTAACGCATCCAGATCCGAGGGTTGATTGTAAGTCTGGATCGAGATACGTAAAAAATGACGATTATTCCAATCGATGGTTGGAATTTCGATCCTGAACTGATCGTAAAGCTGTGTTTTGAATACAATCAGGTCATTTATACGGGGGATTTCGATGCAAGCCATCTGTGCAAATTGATTGTCAGTATGGTAGAGGATTGGATATACGGTTAATGCAGAGAATTTCGGAAGATACCGGATCAGTAATTCATGACATGCCTTTTGAACCTGACGCCAGTGATTCTCCTGTTGAAATTGGATGGCGGCAGGCACACTCAAATAGGCAGCCGGATCATGCGTACCGGTCCAGGTGAGCAGGTCCAGAAAGCGAGAACCCAGCGATTTGCTAAGGTCGGTTTGATAGCCCCAACTCACCACCAGTGGTTCGATCAGATCCTGCACGGCAGGATCAGCATACAGAAAGCCGGCACCCTTGGGAGAGAGTAGCCATTTGTGACAATTACCGGTGTAAAAATCAGCCCCAAGCTGGTCAAGGTTGAGAGAGATCTGTCCGGGAACATGGGAACCGTCAATCAGGGTCAGAATACCGTTCGCTCTCGCCCGTTTACAGATAGCTTCAACCGGTAATCGTAAAGCGGTAGGAGAAGTGATCTGGCTGAGGAATATCATCCTTGTGCGATCGGTGACACCCTGCCAGAAAAGCTCCAGTATCTCTTCGTCGGATACAGATGGATAAGGGATTAGCTGATGAAGATAGCGTGCGCCATGCTTTGTGCAGTTGAAATCCCATGTGTAATCACAGGCACCATATTCGTGATTGCTGGAAAGGATTTCATCCCCGGGATTGAGTCGAATCGATCGTGCGACCAGATTGACACCATAAGTTGAATTTGGAACAAATACCAGATTGGTTGGGGATGTACCCAGATATTCTGCCAGTGGTTTGATCGCCTGGCGAACCAGATCATGATATTGCCTGCCAAGAAATAAGATAGGTTGTTTTTCGAGATTTCTTTGCCAGTTTTGGTATTGTTCAAAAACGGGTTTGGGACAGGCACCAAATGATCCGTGATTAAGGAATATGATGTCAGGGTCGAGGAAGAATTGAGACCGTAATGAAGAATTTTTCATAATTGTAAAATTTTCTGGTTGTTTTGAAATAATAGAGAAAAAAAGTTGACACTCATATTTTGTATACTATACTATATTTATAAGGATATTATCCCCAATAACTTCACCCAGGCTGCCAGAACCAGCAAATAAGCGGAGGTGAATAATCAACTTTATCGGCTCGCATTTAAAATCATCATTGTTTGATTTTATTTTTTTAAGTACTCATGATGCAAAAATTTCATCAAGTAAAAAAGGGAGGTGGAATAGAGAATAATTATGTTTAAATATCATTGATTTGAATAGGGATTGAAAACATTTTTTTGAGGGAGAAAATTTGATGAAAAGAAACTTATTTAAAATATTTGCTGTTTTAATGGTATTGGCGATGGTTGTTTCACCAACCAGTGCGCAGGTGGTTCAAAATAATGAAACTTTTAGTGAACCTCCACCAAGAACCCCAACCCAGTTACCACAAGAGATCATTGATGAATTTAGAGATGGAATGTCGATTGAGGAGTTTCTAATTCGCAATCAGGGACCTATTCCAAATGCACTTTTGAAATATTCAGATCTTATGGTTACTGTTGTTGTCCAATTGGAAAAACCATCATTGATTGAGTATATGGGTCAGGTTAAATCCAGCCCGGAGAGCATGACAGCAAGTTCACAAAAAAATTATGTGCGAGGATTGGAGTCTGATCAGGATGCAATAAAAGCATCTGTTGAAAAACTGGGTGGAACATTGATGGGAACATATACAAAAACCATTAATGGTTTCATGGTTCAGGTACAGGTAAAAGAAATCAATACCATTCGTGCTTTACCAGGAGTCAAAGAAGTAAGGAGAGCACCTCAACATGAAATAACGCTTTCGAACAGTGTACCTTTGATCAATGCAAATGATGTTTGGAACATGTGGCCAATTCCGTATTTCGGTGGTGGTATCACTATAGCAGTGATCGATACCGGAATTGACTATACACATAGGATGTTTGGTGGTTCAGGAGATCCTGATAATTACGCATTAAATGATCCTGACATAATTGAACCAGGAACATTTCCTACATTGAAAGTCATCGGTGGGTTTGATTTTGCAGGGACAGCCTACAATGCGGATCCTGCATCACCAAATTATAGCCCTATACCGGTTCCTGATCCTGACCCATTGGATGAAGGTGGTCATGGAACCCATGTGGCTTCAACTGCGGCTGGTATTAATGGTGGATTTGGAGCCGGTGTTGCTCCTGAAGCAGCTTTGTATGCTTTAAAGGTGTTTGGTGCAGAAGGATCAACCAATCTTGTGATGGATGCCATCGAATGGGCAATGGATCCCAACGGGGATGGGAATATTTCCGATCATGTCGATGTAATTAATATGTCCTTAGGCTCTTCTTTTGGGCCTAATGATGAGAATGATCCTGAATTAATTGTCTTGGAAGCCGCTTCACAAGCTGGTGTTTTTGTGGTGGCATCAGCTGGAAATGCGGGCAATAATTCATATATCGTTGGCGCTCCTTCAGTTAGTGACTCAGCATTATCTGTAGCTGCTTCAACAACCGGTTTTCAAACCGCTCCTTTCATAGTATATAATGATGGGGCTGAAAAACGGATGCCATACACTACTTCGTATAATCCATTCACTGTCGCAATTACTGCTGAGTTTGTGGATGTGAATACTATCGATGGTGATGGAGCAGGATTATTGTGCAATACTACTGGAGTTGAATTAATGACAGGAAAAATTGCCTTAATCAGCCGTGGTGTTTGTTCATTTGCAGTTAAGATAAATAATGCTCAAACATTAGGTGCGGTTGCAGCAATAATTTATAATAACTCTGCTGGCATAATATCCATGAATACTACCGGATCTACCTTACCTGCTGGTTCGATACTTCAAAGTGATGCAGTAATACTAAAAGCCCTGGTTAATAAAACAATAACAGTTGGACCAGACTCGAATGTGACATCTTTTATTTCACCAGATCCTGCGGATACAATTGCCACGTTTTCATCTCGTGGACCACGAGGATTTGACTCCAAACTAAAACCAGAGATTACCGCCCCAGGAGTTGCCATTTTTGCAGCAGATATGGGTAGTGGAAATTTGGGAGTTTCAATGGGTGGAACTTCTATGGCTGCACCGCATGTGGCTGGTGTGGCTGCATTGATCAAACAGGCACACCCTGGTTGGACGAATGAGCAAGTCAAAGCTGCTATCATGAATACAGCAGTTGATCTTGCTGATCCAACCAGCGCACAAATTCCTCGACAGGGTGCTGGTAGGATTGATGCCTACGCAGCAGTCAATACGCCTGTAGTAGCTGTTGGTGATCCGAAATTGGTCTCCTTAAGTTGGGGTGTGATCGAAATTGGAGAAAATGATTACGAAGGGACTAAGACTGTCACATTACGTAATTTTAGCGGCAGTCCAGTTGACTTTGATGTGGCTTCCATTTTCACATCGGCAAGTACAGGTGCAACATTGACTCCTTCGGTTTCAAAAGTGACTGTCCCTCCACTCGGTACAGCCATTGTGAATGTTACATTATCGTTGGATGCTACGTTATTGCCATTAAGTTTTGGTGGAATGGAAGAGTATTATGGATTTGTGACGTTCACTGGAGTCGAAGATTATTTACGCGTTCCTTTCTACTTTGTTCCACGTCCATTCACTGAAGTTACTGAAGTTGAATCTGTGACTACATTTGACATTAACAATGAATTTGGTTATGTTGATTTGACTCAAAGTGGACCGCAAGCCTCTAGTTTATGGGCGTATCCGGTCTTCATGGTGGACGAAAATGAACCTGATATCCTGGATATGGGTGATTTACGGTATGTTGGTTTGGATTATGGCTGGTACAATGCAACTTATGGAGATATTATTGTCCCTGCTTTCTCCATGTGGGGACCGGTACATAATAACCAGCCATATTTCAGTGAGGTCGATCTTTACATAGATGCTGATCAGGATGGAAATCCTGATACCGTCAATTTTAACTTTAACAACGGTTGGCTAACAACTGGAGCAAGCAATAACGTATGGGTAGTGATACAGGTGGATTTCACGGATGGAATGATGTATCTTGGAAGTCCTTATTTGATCTATGCTGATTACAACTCAGGATTCCAGGAATGGTATTTACCAACTGGTTATAACTATGTCAGCGCAGGTGTACCTTTTGATTATGAAGTCTACAGCTATGATTGGTATGGTATGGAAGATTATGCTGGTATGGCTAGCTTTGATTATGCTAAATTGCCATTAGGTTGGGATTTGTCCGATTACTCTCCATATGATGAGCCATTCTCAATGGACTTCTGGGTTAATGATATTGAAGGTTTCCACTTAAGCAAACCACAAGGGATCATGCTGGTGGACTATTATGGTAAACCTGGTGTTGGTCAGGCTTATTTCTGGCCAGTCAGTGCTTTATACCACTATATGTTCCCAGTGATTATGCGATAAACATTAAATTTATGTTTCTAAAAAACCGACCAAATATTTGGTCGGTTTTTTTTACTTAACGACTGGCCAATCCAGAAGCAATGTCTCCAACAATAGACGACTATTCAGATAATTGGCAAATCCAGCAGCAATGCCTCCAACCTCCAGGTGGGCTCAAAAACAGAGCACACCCTACTTGATCGCACCATGAATTGGCCAATCCATCAATATTGTCTCTACTAACAATCGACCATTGAGATTGACATCCAATTGCTGAAGTGAGTTTTCCAATTGCAACAATTGTTGATAAACAACTGGTTCAGTGAGTTTCTTCGCAGTCTTCTGACTGAGGGATTTGAAATTAATAAAGGTCAATGGCATTTCAGAGCCACTGGCAGAAATATAAAAATCTCTCCATAAAGACAACCAAATCCTTAGATTATCCTGAATACTTTCACGATTTATATTCTTTTTCTTCGTATCAGTGATTTTATCTGCATATTCGAATCGCTCTGCCAGGGAACTGCCAAGCAAATCAAAGGCATCCTGCACGAGTTGGTGCATCGTTTCGAGTTTTTCTGGTGTTTGATGATAGTGAACTGCCTGACCTATCTTGCCAGCTGTTAAATGAGATAATTCGATCGACTCTTCTTTTGGAATTTGCCAATGGGTCTGCAGTGCACTGGAACATGCCTCGATCGATAAAGGTCGCAAGCGTAAGATCTCACAGCGAGAGACAATCGTCGGTAATAAATTCTCGACAGAATCCGCAGTCAATAGCAGAATTACTTTCGTTGGTGCCTCTTCCAATGTTTTTAACAAAGCATTCTGCGCATTTGGCGTCGCTTCCTGAAAATTGAGCAAAATTGCCACCCGGTATTTGGCTTCATACGGTGCCAATGAGAGATTAAGTTGCAGTTCACGAATTTGCTCAACTTTGATGGTATTGACATCCTCCAGGCTGCGCGTGATGGTGAGATCAGCCTGATGCATTTTGGCAATCTGTTTACATAGACGACACTCCCCACAGGGTTCCCCGGGAGCTGGAGGCTGTACGCAATTCAGTGCTTGAGCAAAGCGGATTGCCAGACTACGCCGTCCGATCCCAGGAGGTCCGCTGAACAGATAAGCATGGCGGACATTATGATTGGAAATGTGTTTTTGCAGAATTTGACTTGCCCATTCGTGACCGTAAATCATCCATTGCATGGCTTGGATTGTAGCGTAGAAATACCAGTCTGACAACCAAAAATCGGTGGCATCATGCCACCGATTTTTTTACATAACATAAATTTGTTTACTTATTTATGATGGGTAGGAAGAATTGAAACGTCTTCAGGTTCAACCCAATAATCACCGGGTCATGATCGGATGACCGGTATTGATCTGGTGCGTGCAAAGCATCCTGAGCATCAGCTTTGAAATTCATATCATAATCGATCAAATCCGGTTCATCTGCATTGATATGCCAGATGGTTGTTCCAGTAATTTGAGAGAATAACCATTTATTTGCTAAAGCATGGTCAAGATAGCCGACCTGACCATCAAATACATAACCATAGGCGGCTTCTCCCAAATAGGTATAAATCAGATCAAGATAATCATCAGGTGTTCCGGATAGATCATCTGCACCAGCCAGGATCGCATCAATTGGATCTTCCTTGTCATACGAATTCAGATCTCCAATGATCAGAGTATTCATGCTGCCAGTTCCTGTTGGATCTGCAGCCAACCAATCCACCATGGCTTCTGCTGCAGCTTTTCTGGTGAGATTACAGTTACCGGCACCATCACCCAGATCTGGATCGCCGACATCATTGCAATCTGATCCTTTCGATTTGAGATGATTAACCACTACTGTGACTGTTTCTCCGGATGCGATCTCCTGGAAAGTTTGTGCTAAAGTAGGTCGATTCTTAGAATCGTCAAAGCGAGGATCGACCGTCGAATCCAGGATTGCGTAATCTCCAAGAGGTGTGACGGTAGCTGTTTTGTAGATGATGGCAACTTTGATAGCGTCAGTACCTATATATCCGGTGTCAACATAATCATATGTGCCTGCTCCTACTATTGCGTTCAACCCAGCAACTAAATCGATCACCGCTGCATCCGTAATATGATTTTCAATTTCCATCAACCCAACGATATCTGCATCGATATTAGATAGGGCAGTGAAGATTTTGTCGCGTTGCCGGGTAAACTCTTCTGAAGTGTCAGCGCCACGACATTCCATATCTTCTGAAGGACCACAAATCCAGACTCCTGTGTCAATGGTGGAGAAGTAGTTTAAGACATTGAAGCTGGCTACCCTAAGGCTGCCACCAACATCTTCCGGTTCAGTGGTGCGAGGATTCATGCTGGTGTAGTCAGCTCCCTGGGTGGGTTGAATTTTCCATAAACCAAAATTGTAATCAAGTACTCCGGTGACATTCGTAACCAGATCACCCCCCCGGAAGAGATTATCCAGGGTGAATTCCAGTCCATTGGGATGAAAGGCCGGGTTAGGGTTCTGTGTGGTGCGACCATCATCCAGGGTAATCCGATCCAAAAGATAAGCCTGTGCTGCTGCTTCTTGCTCAGATGATCCTGGTTCATATAACGCAGTGGGGGTGAGATGGCGGTGAGATGTAAGTATAATTTCTCCATAGCGATCGAAGTTAAAATATTCTGAAATGTTCAAATCCTGAGGAAAAGTCACCAGCATTCCTTCGAATGGTTCAAAATCATCCAGACTCGAAACCGGTAAAGCAATTTCTGTTGGGGTGATACTCAATCCTGTATCACATAACCATGCTTGACTCACACTGGTGATCTCAGTTAATCCAAAATACTCATCAACAAACCCACGAACACGGACATGATCACCAACATTTACATCCAGACCGGTGTAGTAAACAAAAATACCATCTGATGTGGCTGGATCACCATCGCCGGTAGAATCTTGAATATTGAAACCGTTTTTACCACCTACCTGGAAATCACCTACGACAACGCCTACAGTAGCCACTTCTGTACCATCCAAAGCGCTGGCTACACCATTTCCTTGAATGGTGTAGATTGGGGTGTAGATATCTCCGCAGGCTTCTGGTGGAGGTGTGTAGATCAGGTTGCTTTTACCAGGTGTGTTATATGCTTCACCTAATCCAATGTTGCCAGGATTGTCATCAGGAATGCCAGCCAGGTCAAAGTCATTGCGCACCCAATCAGTGATTGAATCAGTATCTTTACCATCTGGAATGCGCGATGCACCGCCTACTGTGAAGGATTGTCCATCAAAATCAGGTTTGAGAACGGGTAATCCATAGGTTATATCAAGCGATCCTTCATCAGAAACAGCAACAATATCAATTATTTCATCCCAGGGGGCCACATCAAAGATACCATCATTATCCGTATCCAAATCATTTCCCAGAGTTCCTGTAAAATTCGTGACGAGTAAAAGGGTTAATGTGCCATTTTCAATTGCATTACTTAAGAAATTAGTGACCCAAAAACCCTCAGAATTTGTGGTTCCTACCTGAATGACTTCATCAATGACTCCCTGACCAGTATCATCTCCTTCAATTTCCAAAATTGTAAGCGATGAATAATCCGTATCAGGTTCACCATAAATCTCAATATATTCATAGGTATCTGTTCCCACATGATTGGCAACAAATTCATTGATTTTTGGTTCTAATGGACCAAAATCACATGTGGCTGAATGGGAACCTAATCCATCGAAGGTATCAGTTGCATAACCATCCCATTCAGCCGAGGGATCAAATACATCACTTCCATCCGGATCACCAGCGCAGATAGTATTTTTGCGTCTCAGCGTATTATCTGCCGTGCTGGTTAATCCACTGCCCCATTCTGACCCCGGATCAAATCCGATTTGACCAATTACATCAATGACCATGGTTCCTTTTCTGAGAACGACTGCATCGTCACCGTTAAACCAACCTGCACCATTGGTTAGGTCTGCTTGTGCAAGTATGATTGCATTGGCTGAAGCCTGTGCAACAACATACACATCACCATCAGCAACTGTACCAGTCAGGCTTATTGTTAATCCAGCAGCCGCGCTCCCATTAAAGAACATCTGGATGTTATAACCTCCAGCTGTTAAATCAATCGCAGTACCTGTCCCATTGTAGATTTCAAGTGCTTTATTGTTGCTGGAACCTTCAATGTATTCAGAAAAGAAGAGCTCTGCTGTTTCAGCCTGAACATCCTGTGCTGGCATCGCCCAGCCTAAAATGGCAGTGAATGCCAGCACACTTGCCATCAGCAAGTTTACAATACCTATTTTCGTTTTCATTTTTACATGCTCCATAGAAAACAATAATATTGGTTAAACCACAATATGCTTTCAATTAATGAGAGTGCGAATAAGTGTCTTTTGCTGGTTGAGATGAAAATGGGATCAATCGACTTTAAACATCTTGTTAGAATGTTTTCTTAAAAAAGTGTAGCATAAATCAAATAAAATAAACATAAAAAAGAATAATTAACTTAATCAGGCACATCTGTTCGCCTTTGTTGACAATGCTCCCTTGCAACGAGTACAATCCATGGGGTATGGACCCACGCAGTATGTTAAACGAACAACAATTGGATGCAGTCACCATTAATGGCGGGGCGACTCTGGTGCTTGCTGGTCCTGGCTCGGGAAAAACCCGTGTTTTGACACATCGTATAGCCCATTTGATTAATCAGATGGGGGTGCATCCTTATCGAATTCTGGCGGTAACCTTTACCAATAAAGCTGCGAATGAGATGAAAAAGCGGCTGGAAGGCATGGTGCCGGAACGCGCCAATACGGTCTGGCTCGGAACATTTCATTCCATTTGCGTCAAGATTCTGCGAAGGGAATCCCAATATTTGCCAGTGGATTCCAATTTCACGATCTATGATGTGGATGATCAGGCTACTTTGATAAAGTCAATTATCAAAGACCTCAACCTCAACGATAAGTTGTATCGTCCTGGTTCGATTCAAGAGGCAATCTCGCGGGCAAAAAATGAAATGATCATGCCCGGTCAATACAATGTCCGCACCTCCCGGGATGCTAGAATCCAAGAGATTTACGAACGCTATCAAAAAGGTCTGCGGGCTTGTAACGCGATGGATTTTGATGACCTGCTTCTCTCGGCTCTCTCATTGTTATATGAAAATGATGAAATCCGTGAAAAATACGCTTCCCGGTTTGAACATGTACTGGTGGACGAATTCCAGGATACCAATCAGATTCAATACGAATTGGTCAGATTGTTATCAAGTGTGCACAATAATTTGTTCGTCGTCGGAGATGAAGACCAGTCGATCTACCGTTGGCGTGGTGCGGATTACCGCAATGTCCTGCGTTTTGAAGAAGATTATGGTGATTTCCATAAAGTATTGTTGGAGCAAAATTATCGTTCCACACAGACAGTTCTTGATGTGGCGCGAGCAGTCATCGACGAGAATCGGAACCGCACACCAAAAGCATTATTTACCGAGAGAGGCAATGGATCCCAGGTTCGGTTTTATAATGCTGAGGATGACCGTGATGAAGCGGATTATATTGTGCGAACAATCCAGTCTGAGATGCGCAAAGGTATCAGTCCGGCAGCTTTTGCAGTGATGTACCGCATGAATGCGCAGTCCCGCATGCTGGAAGAAGCATTTATGAAAGCAAAATTACCGTATCGATTGGTTGGGGCACAACGCTTTTACGGACGTCGAGAAGTAAAAGATGTAATCGCATACCTGCGTCTGGTTCACAACACCAAAGATGAGGTCAGCATACTGCGAGTAATAAATGTGCCACCACGAAAAATTGGTGACAAAGCCGTTGAAAAACTGACAGAGGTAGCACGTTTGACGGAGAGCAATCTGGGGGATGTGCTGAAAGAATTGGGGCTGCGTGGCAATCAATCAGAAGTTTGGGCAGCATTGGAACGCAGTGCAGCATCCTTGTACCAATTTGCTCGCATGATGGTGGGTTGGCTGGAGATTAAAGATAAGGTTTCTCTACCGGATTTATTTGACCGAATATTACTGGATGTGGAATACCAGGATTATCTCCAGGAGGGTTCGGAGGAAGAAGTTATTGATCGCTGGGGCAATGTGCAGGAGCTAAGACGGCAGGCATTTGAATTTGAGGAGTCAGGATTGTCAGCTTTATTGGAAAGTCTGGCTTTGGTTTCTGACCAGGATACGATTGCTGAAAAAGCAGAAAGTCCAACCCTGTTAACTTTGCATGCAGCCAAGGGTTTGGAGTTTGACCGTGTTTTTATCATCGGATTGGATGATGGTCTCTTACCGCATAATCGCTCTTTCGAGGACGAAGAAGAAATGGCTGAGGAAAGGCGTCTTTTTTACGTTGGCATCACAAGGGCTCGCGATCAGCTTTACCTGGTGAGAGCTGAAAGGCGCAGTATGTTTGGCACGTATGAACCGCAATTTCCATCCCGCTTTTTGAAAGATGTACCAGACGAATTGGTAATGATTGAATCCCCGTCCCGATCGAAAACCCAGCGAGGGTATGTCCGTTGGGAGAGTGGGTCTTATCGAAGATCAGCAGGCAGGGGGCACCAATCAAGGGGAGCTTCTGCATTTGAGGATTGGGATGACAAGATTAGCTCAACGAAAACATGGGAAAGTTCGAATGCAAAAAGTGAAAATCGATATCGTAATAATGGTCATGCAGCGATCATTCCGCAGCAATCGTATGCTCCTAAACGGGAGAAGAAAACAGAAACAACCTATAAACCTGGGATGCGTGTAAAACATCCTTCCTTTGGGGAAGGCTTGATAATCAACGTGAGGCTGGAAGGTGATGGCGAAGAAACCGTGGATATTTTCTTTGCGGAAATAAAACAGCAAAAGAAACTGGCTGCTTCCTTTGTTAAGTTGGAAATTCTGGAATAGAAAATGAGGTCATATGCAAGCTGAACCCTCCCCCGAATCCAAGACAAAAAGCAAAGTTGGATTGATCGCCCGATCGACACTGATCATCAGTGCCGGGTGGGGAGCTTCGATTGTGGTCGGTTTGTTGCGCCAACGCATCATTGCTGGTCAATTTGGTACCAGCGCTGTATTAGATGCCTTCACCGCCGGAAATGTTGTTCCGGAATTGATTTACACCATGCTTTCTGGTGGTGCACTTGGATTTGCATTTATCCCGGTCTATAAGGAACGCCTGGAAAAGGCTGGTGGCGCCAGTGAGTTGTTCAGCAAAGTAATTAACTGGATTTTCCTGATCACCTTACTCTTATCCTCTCTGGCATTTTTATTTGCGCCATTTTTAGTGAAATCAGCCTGGGGGGTTGGCGCGCTCTATCCAGCGGATGTGCAGGATTTAACGATAAGTCTGATGCGGGTATTGCTACTTTCCACGATCATCTTTTCGATTTCCAGCATTCTCACCTCTACCTTGTATGCGCATGAACATTTCATAACCCCTGCACTTTTACCTTCTTTGTATAGCGCCGGGATCATTTTTGGTGCGTTGGTATTGGCACCCACCTGGGGCATCTTCGGTATTGCCTGGGGGGCAGTGCTGGGTTCGCTTTTCCATCTCTTGATTCAAATTCCTGCGATTCTGCATTACAAAATCTTCTGGCGTCCATTGTTGTCTTTTGATCCATTTGTACGCAGAGTAGCGATTTTAATGCTCCCACGGATCATTGATTTACTTCTGGCGCGTGCCAGTATCAACTGGTTGAATGCTACGCTGAGTTCCCGGTTAGGAGAAGGCAGACTGGCTGCGCTTGATTTTGCGTTCCGGCTGATGAATATGCCCTGGACATTGATTGGGACAGCGATTGGGATTGCTGTATTTCCCACAATGGCAGCTCTGGCTGCTCAAAAGGATGTCTCAGCACAACGCAAGGCATTCAGTGGCTCATTGCGGGCAATTCTGACATTAGCCATTCCGGCTGCAGCAGTTTTAATCCTTTTTGGAGAACCGGTTATTCGGGTGCTGTTTGAAGGCGGAGAATTTACAGCAGAAAGTACACAACTGGTTTATTACGCACTGCGTTTTTACGCATTGGCTTTGATCAGCCAATCCATGCTGGAAGTGGTAGTGCGGGCTTTTGCAGCCCAGCAGGATACGTATACCCCCCTTTACATTTCGATTTTTACCACCATGATCAATATTGGTCTGGCAATCTGGTTTACGCGACCAATAGAAGTTGGTGGCATTACCCATGGTGGTCCAGCGTTTGCCAATGGTCTTGCGGTATTAATTGAAGCATCCGTCGGCATGTTAATTCTTTCCATCCGCTGGAAAGGTGTTGATATCAAACGAATATTGCTTGATCTTGGTAAAGCATTATTGGCGACAGGGGTTATGGCAATTGTGGTTTTGTTATTAGGCAGGGTATTACCAGCCTCAGATTTGATCCAGTTGATTGTGGGTGGGGGAATTGGACTGGTGGTTTATCTGGTTGTTGTGTATTTTTTGGGTGTCAAGGATGTCATAAATATTCCCTTAGCGATGATTCGTCGTTCATCGAAAGAATAAACTAATTTTCTTTACTGCCTGTTGAATAAGTCGGAAAGTAAAGGAAGTCTAGAGCATTGTATCTGTTCTTGTAATTTGGATATTAAAGACTAAAATAGTATTAAATATTGTGATTATAATCACAAATAAATATCAAGAGTAAGCGAAAGAAGCAAAGAATGAAAAAGGCAAACGAACGTATCCCTCATGTAGTAATTGTAGGTGCCGGGTTTGGCGGACTGCGGGCAGCAAAAGCATTAGCTTTTGCACCAGTAGAGGTTACATTGATTGACCGCAATAATTTTCATTTATTTCAACCGCTTTTATATCAGGTGGCTACAGCCGGGTTATCAGCGGATGAAATTGCATATCCTGTGAGAGGAATCTTAAGAAAACAGAAAAATTTGAATTTTTTGATGAGTGAAGTGGAATCGATCGATCTACCAAACCGAAAAATTATCACCCAACAATCCATCCTGGATTACGATTACCTGATTCTGGCAGTTGGCAGTGAGACGAATTACTTTAATAATCAATCTTTGGAACAACACAGTTTTGGTTTAAAGGATTTACGGGCAGCGAAATCAATCCGCAACCATATTTTGACACAATTTGAACTTGCTCAAACTGAATTTGATGAGCAGCGCAGACAAGCAATGTTGACGTTTGTAATCGCTGGTGGGGGACCGACCGGTGTAGAAATGGCTGGGGCGATTGCTGAACTCGTGAAAGTATTAGGCAAGGATTATCCCGATTTAAATCACGACCATGTACAGATAATTTTGCTGGAAGGGATTGATCGCTTGTTAGCCCATCTTGATCCTTCCTTATCTTCTACGACGATCAAAGCATTGGCAAGAAAAGGTGTCCAGGTTCGTTTAAATACTCTGGTGAAAGATTATGACGGAACGATCATACGGCTCAGTCAGGATCAGGTTTTGCAAGCCAACACATTGATCTGGGCAGCTGGAGTACAGGCCGGCAAATTGGTACGGGGTTTATCGGATCAAAAGTTACCCCAAAATAGGGTTAAAGTGCTGCCCACTTTGAAATTACCGGATGAGGATTGCGTCTTTCTGATTGGTGATGCTGCATATTTACCTGATCAAGATGGACAAGCACTGCCAATGGTTGCACCTGTCGCTATGCAACAGGCTGATCTGGCTGTTAAAAACCTGTTGAACATGATGAATAATCAACCTTTACAACCATTTCAATACAAGGATTGGGGTTCGATGGCAACCATTGGACGAAATCAAGCGGTGGCTGAATTATTTGGATTAAAATTACGCGGTTGGTTTGCCTGGTTGGTGTGGTTATTTGTTCATTTGATGCAACTGGTCGGATTTAGAAATCGGCTGTTGGTGCTGATCAATTGGGCATGGCAATATATTTTTTATGATCGGGCGGTACGTCTGATAGAAAAAGTCCCCTGTGACTGACCGGTTTCATTATCAAATCTATGATGAAAACTGCAACCAAATCGGTCAAATCTCGTAAGTATCAGTAGAAATGGGAACTTTTTTTGTAAGGTTCCCGTCTAATTAGTTGTTGGGTATCTTCTCGTTAATCTGGTGTTACCGGTTGTCTTAGGTGGTCTCACTACCAAAACCAACTGACCAATAATATGAAAAGATACGCTTAGGGTTCTTTGAAAAATGTAGAAACGAGACTGGATGTTGTGAAATTTCATCACTCAATTTTGTTGGCCATCATGGTCAGCAAGGCGATGGATGACAACAATCAGATAATAGGAAATGAATGGAGTAGTACCTGGCATATTGACCAGGTTCAAATTCCACCAGTTGACAGAAAACATCTCTTCCTACAGGCGAACCTTAACCAAAGCTGAGGTGTTATTGTTAATGTAATCCAATTTTTGGATGTTCGGATTGGTTTATTGTAGAAAGAAGAGGTTTGGAATGGCTGGTATCGTTTATGTGGTCGTCGGTATAGTCGCTGTAATGTTCGCTGCATTGAGTGTAGTGAATCTGAATTCAGAAAGTTGATTCAGTCAGGTCTAATTGTTGATTTTGATTGATTGGCTGTTTTTAAAAAGAAATTCGCTTCAATCTTATGATTGAACCTTCGATCTGTTTGTTTTCCCCTTTCGAAAACTCCTGAGTTTTGGCTCAGGAGTTTTAGTTTTAACGTGAAAATGTATCATCTCAATAAATTGGGGCAAGCGGGTGTTTTTGGCGTGCCCACGCACGCCAAAAACACCCAGACCGCTAATTATTGAATGGATACGTGAAAATTATGTTGCTAGCTCTTTCAGTTTATAGATATGATGAATGTGATCTTTCTCGTGCCAGAGCACTCTGCGAAGAAGCTTCCGGGGACTCCAGAATTCGCCTTCTATACCTCTCACCATGTCTTTTCCGACCAATGTTGGCAGGACTTGTTTCACTTGATCTCGGATCACTTCTAGGCGTTCAAATGCGTCTTTTGGCACATCATCACGAGAAAAGTTCGTCAGACCCAATCGATCCAGGTACCACCACTCAGCACCACCGATGTGTTTGACAATGCCAAGAATATCCCAGCGTTCTCCCTCAAATTTCTTGACACGCAGGTCTTCCGGAATGGTATCCAATAAACCGAGTAAATCTTTTCGTGACCAATCCATTAATAGTTGTCCCTGATTAACTTCTACTTGATTGAGAGGAATCCAGTCATATTGAAACCAGGCATTGACTTCATAACCACTTTCTGACACAACTTCATATTTCTCGTTAATGAGATAATTTTGAAAACTTTCCAGTAATCGGATGTCAATATCACTCACTTCTTTAAGCCAGGAATGTTCACCTGCTTTCAGGTTGACCCAATGTTGATACGCGACAAAAGCCTGTGATAAACGGATTAATGCTTCCTGTTGGTCTTCGCCATATGCAAAACACCCTGGAAAATCCAATGCCCAGGCAAGTACACGTCCTTCATTATTTAATTCCAAACCAGTTTTTAATTGCATAGCAGATTCTCCTCTTTTTCCTTGATTAATTATAATAACCTTTCCCTCAAAATCGTAATTTGATCGTATTATCTCAACAAACTGGGGTTGATGGGGTTTTTAGCGGAAATACCCGCCAACACTGGTTTATTGATATGATTTAAAAAATTGTTTGGTTGTAAAATTAGAATTGATTTTGAATTTTGAAACTTTTTTGATTATTTCATCGTCTTTACTGAGATAAGCTTTTTTGGGCTCAATTATTTTTTTATTTCCTTTGGAGAGGTCGCATGACAGATAATGATATAGACTATGAAGTGGAACAAAAACCACGTAAATTTGTACCGCAATGGTTCTTACCAATCTTGGTCAAACCACGCAAGACCCTGGAGGAGATTGCTGAAAAAGAACATGCCGTTTGGATTGCCCCATTAGTGTTTTTGATGGTCTCTGCTTTGATCCTGGTATTGGTCTCGTCACCGTTCATTGTGCAATCATCGCAAAACGGATCTCAACCAGAGATGTTCGAATACTACAGCCCGGAACAACAACAGCAATATCAGGATGCTGTCAATATGGGTGCAAGTCCTGTTGTAACGGTTGTTTTTCCTTTAGCTGGTAAATTTCTGGGAATCTGGATTGGATGGGTGCTCCTGGGTAGTATTTTGCATCTTTCCCTGACCATGAATGGCAGTCGCAGCAGCAATCGTTCGGCATTGAATGTGGTTGCCTGGAGCAGCGTTCCTTTCATCCTCCGTGATCTGGTTCAAATTATCGCGATTCTGGTGACCAAACAATTAATTCTGCAGCCTGGGCTTTCCGGATTTATCGCAGAAGGAGAAACCGGATTTAATTCCTTTTTAGCCGCACTTCTGGCATTTATGGATATCTATCTGATCTGGCAGATTGTTCTGATTGGGCTGGGGGCGATGAAAATATCCGGTCTGAAAGCAGGGAAAGCCTGGCTGGCAACGATGATTGCTGTGATACTATTTATGGTATTAAAAGCTTTACCAGGCTTTGTGATGGCACAATTGAGTGGACTATCACCCACAAGGATGTTCTTCTAAAACATGATTGAACAACCGTTAATTCAAATTCGGAATTTAAAAAAGACCTTCACCATGGGCAAACAAAAGGTGCATGCGCTGGCAGGAGTTGATCTGGATATAGCTCCTGGTTCTTTAACGGTGGTTATGGGTCCTTCTGGTTCTGGTAAAAGTACTTTGTTGTATCTGCTGGGCGGACTTGATCGCTCAACTTCTGGTACGATCCGGGTGAATGATCGTTTTTTGGATCAGATGGATGAAAATGATTTAGGATTATTTCGTCGAAAAAGTGTTGGGTTTATCTTCCAGTCGTTTAATCTGATTCCAAGTATGACAGCCATGCAGAATGTGATTTTTCCGATGCGATTTACCGGTATCTCGACCAAAGACCGCCAAAACCGGGCAGCTCGATTATTAAGTCAGGTAGGGTTGGCGAAACGGGCATTGCACCGGCCTACAGAATTATCGGGTGGTCAACAGCAACGTGTGGCTGTTGCCCGCGCCCTGGTCAATAATCCTCCCATTATTTTGGCTGACGAGCCAACCGGTAATCTGGATACCTCCAGTGGTTTTGGGATCATGAAATTATTATCAAGGCTCAATCAGGAAGGACGAACCGTAATTGTGGTAACCCATGATATGCGCATGTGTCAGTTTGCTAGCAATATTATTTATTTATTGGATGGATTAACCGTTAGTGAAGCAGAATATGATGCTGCTTCCCATTTTGAAATACCGGAAGAAGAACCGGAGGAAGTATAAGCCATGAAAAATTCAATCAAATTTATACCACTCACCAGTTTAATTGTTCTTATTATGTTCGCCGTGTCCAACCCCATCCTGGGTCAGGCACAGACCGAATCGCCAGTAGTCAATACAGCCACCCTTGCACCTACAGCCTCACCTTTGGTGATCACACAAGAACCACAACTGCAATTCACACGGCCTTTGGTGGTGATCAGTTCTTATCATTATGGAACTGATACGATTACACCTGGGAACGATTTTCCCTTGAAAATTCTTTTAAAGAACAATGGCGAAAGTGATGCCTATAACATGGTGATTTCCTTTGAAAGCACCGATTTTCTTCCGCTTGCTTCCGGTGGTGTGCGCGCCGTTCCTTATCTGGATACGGGTGCATCCGTGGAAATCGAACAATCGATGCGTGCCAATGCCAGCCTTTGGGGTTATTCATCCGGATCAATCATCGCCAATGTTTCCTATACTGATGAGCGGGGAGCGAGTTACACAGAGAGATTCACGCTGACTATTGATTTACGCATCCCGGTTTACTCTACAGCGCAACCCACAGCAGCTCCAACATTGCAACCGCGGGCGCAATTGGTTGTTGGTGGGTACGAGGTGGATGTTACCCCGTTGCAGCCAGGCACGATCTTTAACCTGAGTGTTGACATTCGCAATCTGGGCTCAACGGTTGCTAATGATGTAACGATGGTGTTGGGAGGTGGTGTCAGTGTCCCGAGTGGGCAGGATGGTACTGGTGGACAACAGGCTGGTGGTGTGACGGGTAGTGGAGCGGATCTTACAGTGTTTGCACCCCTGGGTACCTCCAATCTTATATACATCGATACAGTCGAGGTAGGCAAGATGGTTAGGGCATCAGCACAGTTGATTGTAAATGTTTCAGCCAACCCGGGTGCTTATCCTTTTAAAATTTCCTTTACCTATCTTAATGAGAAAGGTGAGCGCGTGATCGATGATCAGGTGATTACATTGCTGGTGTATTCATTACCCAAGGTCGAAATTGGATTCTATCGCAATCCCGGAATTTTTATGGCTGGCCAGATGAATCCTTTGCCTGTCCAAATTACCAATCTGGGAAAAACAACCGCGGTTCTGGGGACAATGATGGTTTCTTCCGAAAATGCCGATTTGAGTGAGAATACCATTCTGATTGGCGCATTGGAACCAGGTGGCTATTTCACCATGGATGCCATGGCGCTACCCTTTACGGAAGGTGAACTGAATCTTTTGGTCTCTGTTTCCTATACGGATGACTTTAATCAGCCACGAACGATCGAGCAAAGATTATCCGTTATGGTTGATCCGCAACCGGTTTTTGAACCTTTTCCAGGAGAAGGTGGTTTCCCTGAAATGCCTGTGGATCAACAACCGGAAACCTTATGGCAGAAAGTATTACGCTTCTTCAAAGGGTTGTTAGGGTTGGGAAGTGGTAAATCTACACCTGATAATCTGAATTCCCCGTTACCTGGAGAATTTCAGGAAGAAATTCCACCCAATGAAGTGCCAGTAAAACCTCTTCCGGCACCCAAAGGATAAGTTGGAGTAGTTCATGCGATTTTGGGATTTAGTCAGTCTTATTTCAGAAAACTTACGCCGCCGAAAAGGCAGGGTCGTTTTGACCGCCATTGGGGTGGTGATCGGTACCGCGGCTGTTGTTTTACTTGTTTCACTGGCGACCGGATTACAAAAAAGTGCCACCAGTAATTTGTGGGGTATCACCGATCTGAGCCGGATTGAAGTCTATCCCAATTACGGCGAAGTTATGTATGTGGAAGGTCCTATGGGTGGTGGAGGTGGTGGAAAATCAGCATCTCCACCAACACAGAAATTACTAACACCAACAGTTCTGGAAGAAATCGTTGCCATTCCCGGTGTAAAATCTGTTATTCCGCGTGATTATCTGTATGGGCAGGGAGTAATTCAATTCGGAAAGTTTGAGACCTGGGCGGGATTCATGGGTGTCAAATCTGAAAACCTGGACGATTTGGGTTACGATCTGGATCGTGGGAGTTTGGATTTACGCAAAGGTACGATCATTGCTGGCAGCTGGATGGCGAAGAATTTTTATGTACCCAACCTGCGTCCTGGACAGGAAATGCCTGAGATGCCGGATTTGTTGGATCAACGTGTCAAATTGGTACTGACCAAATGGACCAATGATGGCCAAATGGTGACCCGCTCTGTGAATTTGCAGGTTGTGGGTGTTTTGAAAGAAATGCGCAATGAAGCTGACAGCCAATTCTTTGTTACCATGGACGATCTGGATGCCTGGAATGTGTGGTTTAATAATGGCCGCAGAATAAACCGCAACAAAGATGGATATAACAATGTGATTGTTCGTGCTGAGAGCCCTGAAGTGGTGATGGATGTTACCCAACAGATTAATGATATGGGCTTTATGGCGTATTCACCCCAAAGTACAGTAGAAGGAATCAACAGCTTTTTTGTGATCATGCAAATTGTCTTTGGTGGAATCGGTGCCATCGCTTTGCTGGTAGCAGCGATTGGCATCGCCAATACAATGACAATGGCAATATTGGAGCGGACACGTGAAATTGGGTTGATGAAAGCAGTAGGAGCGACCAATCGGGATGTGTTGACCATTTTCCTTGGCGAAGCGGCTGGAATTGGCTTTTTAGGGGGCCTGGGTGGGGCTGGACTGGGCTGGATAGGTGGATATATTTTGAATGTAGTGTCGATGCAATTTCTTGCGAGTCAGGCACAAGAGCAAGGTTACATGTCCACCAGTCTTTCTGCTGATACCCCGCTGTGGTTATTGCTTTTTGCCATAATTTTTGCAACGCTGGTTGGATTTCTTTCCGGTTTATACCCGGCTTTAAGGGCTGCTACTTTAGAACCGGTAACCGCATTAAAATACGAATAATTTGTCTCATAATGAAATGGGGTTGACGGGTATTTTTGGTGGGCATCACCACCAAAAATACCCTGACCGCAAAGATGGAAAGACACAAAAAATTGTTGAAATAAAAGTTTCTATGAAATTAAAAAATCGACAATTATCGGAAGAAAAAACCCCCTGATTATTAAACTACTTCGAAGGAGTCAATTTAGACTCAAAATGATTAAAAAGGGTGGTTTTTGAGTCTTAATTCGTGAATATTGACTCAAAAAGTGACTCAAAGAGTCAACCATAGGATTTGCTACGATTATTCAAACACCTGAAAATGGGTGTTAAAAATATTTTTTCTAGAAATAATTCTTTCGAAGTTTTTTTAACATTTCTAATGTTATTTTAATGTTTGGAAAAAAACATGATTTTCCATTGAAAACGGCTATATCTTTTCAGCTCTTTTCTTTATCCCTTTCAGCATTTTAACATCCATGACATGTGCCATAGATCCGGTGATAGGAGCCCCATACCCCATTTTTGCTGCAAAGGTATTTGGAAAGTTGGAACGCCAACGACTGATCAGACGGGTGATGCTAGGTGCTATCTCACGCATGTGGAATAACCAGGAAACTTTGATGAAATCGGTGTCATCACTTTTTTGATCGGTTGTTTGTCCGATCAAAGAATCTGCATGCAATAATAAATAATCATTCACCTGATAACTATGTAATGGTACGGCTGGCATTTTTGGGTGCAGAGCTATCCCTGAAAGCGAGGTAAGCTCCTGATATTCCGGAAGGATCTCTTCGGTATTATAAATTTGACACCCGGCAATATTCTCGAGTGCCTGGTAACTGTAAAAGCCACCTCTTCCCTGCCCTAATTGAGCAACCCAGGGCCAGACCTGTATTTTTGGGCGTTGGATGCTAATAGCATGAGTGTAGCCGACTTTGGGATTGGGAATCAGATTATCACCCGGCAAGACCATCTCAGTTTCTTCAATCGTTGCTCCCCAACGGTTCCGGCTTTTTAAGGTTAAAGGCCAGAAGATCATCTGAAAGGCAATTTGAATGGCTCCTTCCAATCCTTCAACAACATCACCTAACGTATTCTTTCTTTCTATGGGCATGTAAATATCCTTAATGTGGATTGATAATAAATGGATTATACTAATTTTCACAATCTGTACATAGAAATCTTTGGGTAATAATGACGTTTTCTCAAAAAAACGGATTGATAACAATTGTCGATTGACTTGACAGCGGTGCATAAGGATAATTTTTGATAGAGGAATTTATCTTTTGAACTGGTATGCGTTTCTGGTTGGTGCAGGTGCGTCCCTGGCGATCTGGCGGATTATTCAAGGTCAGAAAAAACAGGATAATTTCCATTGGGCAATGGCTGGACTGTGGCTTTTGTTTGGCGCGTGGTTAGGCGCGCGCTTAGCGTTTTTTTTCTGGCAGCCTGCTTCCCTGGTGGATTTTGGTTGGAGGGCACTTGGGTTACGGGAAGGTGGAATGGTGTGGCCAGGAGCCGTATTGGGTGCCTGGATCACTATTTTTATTCTGGCTTTGATCAAAAAAACCAAATGGTTGGAGGTTGTCGATCAACTATTGGTTATGCTGCCACCGCTTGCAATGATGGGTTGGCTGGCTGGTTGGATATCAGGCAGCGGGTTTGGTCCGGTTATGCCAGCTGCCTGGTGGATACCGATGGCAATGGATGATCGTTTCCAATTTCTGCCACGATTTCCATTGCAATGGATTGCTGCTGCTTCATTATTTTTAATCTATTACATTCTGGAGTCCCGTTTTTCTACCGCTCGTCCTGGCGGAAAAGCAGCATTGATATGGTTGATTTTTTCGCTACACACACTGCTTTTTTCATTCCTGCGGGCTGATTTACGACCAGAATGGTTGGGGTTGCCCTGGGATATCTGGTTTGCCATTATGTGTAGTTTATGGGCAATCATAATGAGTTGGTTCGTTTTTGTTCGAAAGACAGGTACAACTATTAAAAACAAGCAATGACACTTCACCTTCGATCCGTTCTGGTATAAAATCAACCTGAATATCAAAATTAACAGGATTTTGAAATCATGAAATGTAAACTAGCATTAGCACAAATTAACACGGAATTGGGAAATTTACAGGCAAATTTAAAAAAACATCTGGATTTAATCGACCAGGCTGTTTCGCAAGGGAGTGATTTGCTGATTTTTCCGGAATTATCCATGACTGGATATTTATTGCAGGATATGGTTCCTCAAGTTGCCATCCGACCCAACGAACAGGATCCAATATTCTCGGTATTATTACAAGCCAGTCAGAAAATTGATCTGGTGGTCGGTTTTGTCCAGGAGGATGAGCGCAATCGCTTTTATATCGCCTGCGTATATCTCTCCGCCGGCGAAGTGGTACATATTCACCACAAGATATACTTACCCACTTACGGCTTGTTTGATGAAGGGCGTTTTTTCGCCTGGGGGGATAGCATCCGCGCTTTTGACACCCGTTTTGGTCGTTTTGGCATGTTGATCTGTGAGGACTTCTGGCATGCATCGGTTCCTTATTTATTATGGCAGGATGGGGCGGACGTTTTGATTTTCACTTCAGCCTCTCCAGGACGCGGACTTTCCAATGAACCGCAGGTCGATTCTGCCCGTTGGGTGGATCATATCAACCGTGCGTATGCCAGTTTGTTTACAACTTTTGTGGCACACACCAACCGGGTAGGCTATGAGGATGGCTTGCATTTTTGGGGTGGTGCCATGGTGTATGATCCCAATGGCGATGTGCTGGCGCGCGCACCCCAGGTTGAAGAAACCCTTCTGTTTTGTGAAATTGATCTGGCTCAGCTACACCGCACCCGTACGCGTTTACCGCTGTTAAGAGATGAACGTACCGCGCTGGTACAACGCGAATTGTCACGAATCCTTGCGCAGGGTAGTCGTCCTTCCGGACGATAAAGGATGAAAAATGATTGATCTATCGATTAATACAAAACTGGCAACCCAAATTTTGAGTAATTTTATCCACAGCGAGATCACCCGCGTTGGCTTTCAACGGGCAGTTGTAGGGCTATCCGGCGGACTGGACTCAGCACTATCCTGTTTCCTGGCTGCGAAAGCGCTTGGAGCAGATAACGTGTTGGCGATTCGGATGCCATATCGTAGTTCCTCGCAAGATTCGCTGGATGATGCCCAGCGGGTAATTGATGCCACCGGCGTACAGAATCTGACAATTCCGATCACCGAGATGGTTGATCCCTTAATCGCAAACTTCCCGGATATGGACAATATGCGCAAAGGCAATATCATGGCACGCACCCGCATGGTGGTATTGTTTGACCAATCCGCTGCATTCCAGGGGTTGGTGGTTGGCACAGGTAATAAAACAGAGATACTATTGGGCTATACCACTATCTACGGCGATTCGGCCTGTGCGATTAATCCATTGGGAGATCTTTATAAGACTCAGGTGCGCCAACTATCGCGCGAACTGGGTGTTCCCTTATCAGTGATTGAAAAACCGCCTTCTGCGGATCTTTGGAAGGGGCAAACGGATGAAGGTGAGCTAGGTTTCACGTACGAAGAGGTAGACCGGTTGCTTTTTCTGCTGGTAGATGAACGTTTTTCCCCTGAAGAATGTGTGGAAGCCGGTTTCGCAAAGGGATTTGTGGATGAGGTGGTAAAGAAGATTCAACGCAACCATTTTAAACGGGTGATGCCGCCGATCTGTAAACTGAACAATCGCACCATTGGTTATGATTTTCTTTATCCGCGTGATTGGGGAACGTAAGTAGGATTCAGGAATCAGGATTTAGAATTGAGTATTGAGGTTTGAGTGTGTCGTCCTGAAATAGCTTTACAGTTTTTTATAGGTTTAGAAAAGAATACCAGCTTCGAGCGATGTTATACCCTTTGGGGACTGGCGACGAGCTATATCATGCCCTTTGGGTACGAGCTTTTAGCTACTTTATTCAGCTTCGATCAACAAGAAATCGAACATTGTGGCATCAAAGCGTAAAAGAATGGATGGTTCTTCGACCGAATACCAGGCAGTCTGTCCTTTGCCGAGAATTATTTTCCAGGCATCGAATTCACCTGCTGGAACAATGATGCGTTCAGGACCCTTGATCGTCAACCTATCATTTTCCAGTAATGGACCGCTGTCCTGGGTGTTCTCACGCCAGGTCAGGGGGTTGAGATAATCGATGGAGTAGCTGGTGCCATCTCCAAAGGAAAAACCCATCAACCGCCAGCCCCACTCTTCCTGTACCAGAGTTGTTGGAGGGAATGTGATGGGATCATAAATTTCGTTTTGTGTTTGTAAATTGAGTTGAAGATCCTCTCCAACACTGGAAATTTTCCAATCTGATTGAAAAGTGTCAAACAAATTATGTTGTGTCAGGCTGACTAAATTTAAATTTTCAGTCTGCCATTCAACATTCATTGTTGATGTACCAGCCAGGGATGAAAAATAGCTGTTACCACTTCGATATTCAAAACCTTCATGTTCCCGCTGGCAACTCAAATTAGTAAATTCTTCGCCCATGTGCCACTGGCATTTCGCAATCCCGATTGGGACACCACCCTTGTGTCGAATCTCATACGTCCATTGCGCAGAGACAGGTAAATTTTGGCTCTGAAAATGCAATGCTGATTGTCGAACACCGGCGGAAACTTCCTGAAAGGCAACAACAATAAAAAGCAAGCCTGCCAGAAGAATTGGCCAAAGAGTTTGCCAGGAAAAGAGTTTTTTGGATTTCTCCTGCTGGTATATTTGCGGACGTGGTAAAAAGCGTTGCAGCAGGACCAGACCGACAACCAGCATCATAACGCCAAATGCTCCAGCGGGAAGCGAAGGAATTGGGAGTTCAATGGTTGGAAATAGCCCGGCACGAATGATCACAATCGCAGCAAGAAAATTGGTGGCTGCATGCAGAACCATTGTGATGGTCAGTGATTGTGTACGCCAGTAGGTAAAGCCAAGCAAAAAAGATAAGATCAGTAATGCCGGTAACCCTTGAAAGCGTAAATGGAAAAACGCAAACATCAAACTTGTGACCAGAATGGCAATTCCACCCGAGGTATGGTTTTGGTAGGCGGGTTGAATGGTGCCACGGAAGAGGATTTCTTCACAGATTGGGGCAGCAATCACCAACCCGATAAATAACAACACCGCCTGAAATGGTGTGGTCGGGATCATTCCAACAGGGGTTGGCACAGCATATCCGCTGATTTGGACCATCAAGATTTCCACCAGACTGGTGACCAACCAGGCACCGCTGCCCAACATGCCTGCCACCAACAATAAGGAAGCTCTTGGTTTCTTTAATCCGCTGCTTTCACGGATATTGATCTTATTATGGCGTAGCAGCCAAAGGGTAGGCAGCAGGATGATTCCAAATTCAGTGATTAATAATCCCCAGGTAAGCGATAAGGATTGCAGCAACGCACCGAGACTGACAACCAGCAATAAAATTGCCAGATAAAGCCGATTCGCCTGTAAGATACTCAATGTTTTATTCAAAAGTTGGAATTCCCTCGAATTGGATTGTTTTGATTGTATCACGCCCATCGCGTATTTATTGGGAATGAACGCTGATTTTATTTGGAAATGACAAGATTTTCTGATTACTTAAATATGAGTGGAAACCGGGTAAAAAATGTTTCCAATGCGGTGGTGGTGAAAGTAAAAGTTTCAGTTTGATCAGAATTTTGAGAGGAAATCGTTACGTCTACCTGATCTGATTCACCAGCTAATGCGTTGTCTGGAATATGTACCGTTACCCAGAGAGTTTCACTGGAATGATAAGGCAAATAAGTTACCACACTTGTTTCGGTTAACCATTTATTTCCCGAAATAATTGCTGAATACGTATCTGTATTGCCAAGATTAGTGATTTCGATCGGATATTTCACTGTATTGGAAATTAATCCATTTTTAGTTTCTTCTAGCGTTGTTGCTTCAAATTTATAATCAGGAACCAACCACAGTTTCTGGCTTGGATCTCCGAGGAGATTGTAGGTTTCCCAGTAATATTGTTCCGTTCCAATTCCAGTTGCAGGATAACTAATTAATTTTAATGATTCAGAAATTGCCAATTTTAGTGTGGGCGGATTATATGGTTCTGAAAAAAGGATTTCGAATAACTTTCTCTCAAACAAGTCATCTGGTCCCCAAATAGTATCATCAGCTGAACCTAAAAATGCGATTGCCCCTTTATTTTCAAGAAGCATCCAGGTTTCACCAAAGACTGAGTTTATAGTTGTATTTCCAAAATCATTTGTTAAACATGCAAAACTAGATACAAAAGAATAAGCATAATTTTCTGTCAGTCCTAAAAGATCATTTGATGTAATTAAATACTTATTAATCTCTATCCATGATGAAAAATTTCCATGCCCAGAATAAGTAATAATTCCACGTTTATTATTAATACTATTAACAATATCATTAGTTCTTGCTAAATAACTTTCACAATAAAGGTGATCTCCACCAGTCAAATTCTCATTTGCTGGGAAAAAAGTTTGGTAACCTAAAGGTGAAGTACGATATTGCATAACATCATTATGTGCCCCTTCTGTAATAACATAATGATCACAACTAGCAATAAAAGATATTTGAGAATTCCATTGCTGATAACCATAATTATTGTAATTTATCAATTTATCAATAATTGATTGTAGATTTGATGTTGTTCTAGCTGGAAATCTTCCAACAAAAATATCTGAGATAAAATCATTTACACCATCCATTGTTCCATAATATAAATCTGTTGTTTTATCAAAAAAATAATTAAAATTATCAAAATTTGTTTTATTAAAACCAGGGATTAAATTTGTATCTCCTACTAAAAGTAAGTAAGCAGGGCTTGGAACCAGTTCAGTATAAGCTTGTTGTATGTAATTCTTAATTTCATTCGTTGTAGAACCAATATCGGATAATTTTGACACAGTTACTTCATAACCCTGACCTTGTTTCATTTGAACAAATGGATGCAATACATCCACAAACGCATCCGGGGTGATAATCAGATAACCTTCGCCTGTTTCAGCCTTGGTGTTGTCCATTGAAGGCTCAGGCGGGTTGATCACGATCTTGCTGACCAGACGATCGAAGGAAGGGCTGTCTGCTTTGGGTTTGGTGTTGAAAGTGTCTGCAGCCAGTTTCGGCCAGGTAAGGCGTAATTCGATTTTCTCCAGCAACTCGATTTCACCGCTGGCAGGTTTGTACCGCACAGGATTGATCCAAATTGGAAGGATGGTGTAATCGCGCATCTGGAAAGTATCTTTGATCTCATGCCAGGATTGGGGAGAAGCTCCTTGACGGGCGTAAGAAATCGGGTCAGGCGGCGTCCAGGGGGGCGGTGGTTCGGATTTGGTTCCCTGTACCTGCGCAGGGAGAATCATATTTGGCAGTTTTTTTTGCGATAGGCTGACAACATGGCTGCCAACTTTTCGTTGCATTACTTCCACCTGTGCGCCTGCTGGAACCAACAGATTAAAGGTTGTACCGGGTAAAGCAGGTTGTCCGGGCTCACGGTACGAGCTGTAGTCTTCATGCCACAATCGGGTGAATGATTGACCATTGGAGGTCTGGACTTCCGCCCAGATCCCGGAAAAGGTGATGGTCACGTCCATAGTTTGCAAATCGATCTCAAAAACCTGTGTGATGGGAGCTGTCGGTGTAATGCCTGGGGTTGCAGCCAGCCATATAGGTCCAGTGTTTGAGTTACCCTGTGCGCTGGCAGAAAAAACAGGAGTCAAGACTGAGACCAGTAGACTGAACACTAGAAAACGAATAATATATTTCATATTAATAATTAATTAAGGCAATCGGATAATTTTTTTCATTGTAGCATTAATTAGGAGGAGGTAATAGAATTTAGGTAAAAGGGTCAAGGCTAAAGTGACCTGTCCTGAAATAGCTTCACGGTTTTGAATAGGATATAGTGAACAAGAGAGTGGTATACAAGATGCAATGCACCCGTTTTTTCCTATCAGCGATCAGCTATTGGCTTTGCAGCTATTCACATTTGCAGCTATTCGCTATTTACAAAACCATCATCCTTCTTTATACTTGAGGAGCTTAATAAAAAATCCAATGCAAAAAATGCATTATTAACCGGGGTACCAATTGACAATTACCAGTACTACTTCTCCCAGGACCAATAATGGTCAGATAAAAACACGCGTCGTATTCTTTGATATGGATCACACCATCGTTGATATTTCTCCTTTTCACCGAAAAAATTTTCTTTATGTATTGAATAGATTGTTCGGCATCACGGAATTGATTCCAGTGGTGACATCCGGTTACCCGATGTTTGAAGTGATGCGCCGTTTTGCTGTGGCTTCCGGGATCAGCGAAGGCAGTGTCAATGCCAAAAAGAATGAAATTGAACGTTTGCTGGTAGAAAATATCCAGACAATTCTGCCGCAGGACCTCAATGATTTTATCCTGCCGGGGACGGTGAAACTGTTGGAAAGCTTACATGCAAACAAGATACCGGTAGGTTTGACAACAGGATCGCTGCGCGGGATCGCCAGTCAGGTGCTGTCAAGGGCCGGGTTGTTGGGATATTTTCCGCTTACCTCTTTTGGGGATGATTGCGATCAGCGCGAGCAAATCATCGATCGCGGGCTTGAGAAAGCAACCTGGGTATATGGTCTGGCACGTGAATCGATTGATCTTGTAACCGTTGGTGATGCCCCCATGGATATTCAGGCTGGGAAAGCATTTCATGCAATAACAATCGCCGTTGCCAATGGTGTATATTCCGAACTGGAATTGAAATCACACGCCCCTGATTATGTCTTCCCGAATTTGCAGGATACCCAGGCAATTCTGGACGCAATTACCCTGGGTTAAGTCATTATTTATTGAGACGAATTTCACAATCCATTTGACAAACTCTTATCGTCAGTATATACTTAATTTTAACAGGTAAATATGAAAGCCTTCGGGGCAGGGTGAGGAGTAACTTCCAATTCCCGATCGGTGGTACAACCCACGCGCATCAAAGATGCATGACCCGGTGAAACTCCGGGGTCGACGGTATAGTCCGGATAAAAGAAGGTGAGCAAACTGTTCAATTTGTTTGCTGTTCCGCCCCGAAAACACTCGTTTTCGGGGCTTTTTTCTCCCCCGCTGGCTGTTAAGTTGCCTGCGGGATTTTTTTGGAGAATTATGGAAATCAGTCTGAAGCGCTCACAGAAACATAATGCAGTCAGGACAATTGCCGGAAAATATGGTGGATGGTTAATGCCACTATCCGGCACGCTGGCTATATTGCTCTGGTGGTTCATTACCCGCTGGAGTGAATTACCGGCTTTCATATTACCGCCACCCATCATTGTCCTTCGCCGCTTTATTTTGGTTATCCAGAATGGAACCCTTTTATGGCATGCTTCCTATACATTGCTGGAAGTCGCACTGGGATTATTCTCAGGCGCTATTTTGGCAACCATAATCGGGTATGGATTGGCCAAATCCGGAACGCTCGAACGTCTGCTTTCACCTTATCTGGTTGCTTCCCAGGCAATCCCGATTGTGGCTATTGCTCCATTATTGGTGATCTGGTTTGGACCCGGTCTCTTCTCGAAGGTTTTAATTGCCGGATTGATCGTCTTCTTCCCAGTATTGGTCAATACGGTAGTTGGCATCCGTGCTGTTCCACAGGATTTACGTGATCTGATGCGTTCATTACGAGCAACCCGGCTGCAGACACTGCGTTTTCTGGAAATTCCTGCTGCTTTGCCTGTCTTTCTGGGTGGTTTGCGGGTGGGAGCTACCCTTTCGGTGATTGGTGCGGTGGTGGGAGAATTTGTGGGAGCTGACCGCGGATTGGGATTCTTGATCAATGTGGGTCGGGGGCAGTATGATACCGCCCTGGTTTTTGTGGCTGTTTTCACCCTGGTGGTGATGGCTTTACTCTTGTATGGCGCTGTTATTTTATTGGAACGAAGATTATTGGCGTGGCAGCATCGTCCACGCAAACAAACCTTGACTGTGGAGACCTAACAAAGGAGTTAACATGAAAAAAATTGTTTTTGCTACCCTGATTCTTATTGTATTGCTCGCTGGATGTGTACCTAAAACAACCCAACCGGAGGCTTTAACCAGTATTCGCTTACCGATGGGTTTCATTCCCAATGTTCAATTCACGCCTATTTATGTGGCGGTTGAGAATGGGTACTTCAAAGAAGAAGGGTTGGATGTGCAATTAGATTACAGTATGGAAAATGATAATGTCGCGTTAGTGGGTGCCAATCAATTGCAATTTGCGATTGCCTCCGGGGAACAAGTTTTGTTGGCGCGTGCACAGGGTCTTCCGGTGGTATATGTGATGGCATGGTATGACAATTATCCGGTAGGTGTTGTTTCTCTGGCTGAAAATAATATCACCAGTGTAAATGATCTGGCTGGTAAACGTGTTGGGATACCCGGTTTGTTTGGTGCCAGTTACATTGGATTTAAAGCGATGTTAGAAGCAGCCGGAGTTAAGGAAACCGAAGTGACCCTGGATTCCATTGGGTATACCCAGGTGGAAGCACTCGTTTCTGGACGCAATGATGCCGCTGTGATTTATGTGACCAATGAACCGGTTCAACTGGAAGCCGAAGGGTATGCTATTAATGTGCAGGCACTCTCGGATAATTTACAACTGGTATCCAATGGCTTGATTACAAACGCTACCACAATTGCGAATAATCCTGAATTGGTACGGGCGATGGTCAAAGCGATCAGTCGGGGAATTCAAGCATCTCTGGATGACCCTGAGGCTGCTTATACGATCAGTGAAAAATATGTGGAAAACCTGGCGCAGGCAAATACTGCGGTGCAAAAAGAAGTCTTACGCGTTTCGATGGAATATTGGCAGGTAAATCCATTAGGATTCAACGATCCGCAAGCCTGGGAGAATATGCATGAAATTTTATTGGAAATGGGATTGATCAGTCAGCCGCTAAATCTGGATGATGTATATACCAATGACTTCTTACTTAAATAAGATGAAAACAAAACCTCCTTTTTTGAAAGTTAACGATCTACATATCACGTTTGCGATTGAAAATGGTGGCTTACAGGCGTTGCAGGGTGTTAATTTCCATGTTGCACCACAGGAATTTGTGTGTGTGATTGGTCCATCGGGGAGTGGAAAAAGCACGTTGCTACGGGTCATCGCTGGTGTTTTACAGCCATCACGGGGCGAGGTACGATTTTGCTATGAAGGCGAGCGACCCGTGAAAATCGGGTATGTTTTCCAGCAGGCGAACCTGATGCCCTGGCGGACTGTGATGGAGAATATCACCCTGCCATTGGAGTTACATCAAGTCTCAAAAGAGGAAGCAAACCAAAAAGCAATGGATTTGATTGATCTGGTTGGATTGGAAGGTTTTGAAGAGACCTGGGTGCAGGAACTCTCGGGTGGTATGGCACAACGTGTTGCGATTGCCCGGGCGTTGATCCAGGATCCGGATTTATTGCTGCTGGATGAACCTTTCGGCGCTTTAGACGCTCTTATGCGTGAACAAATGGGGGAGGAACTGCTGCGTATCTGGCAGGCACGACGCACTACTGTTCTAATGGTCACTCACTCCATCTCTGAAGCTTTGCTGCTTTCCGACCGTATTCTGGTATTAAGTGCTCGCCCCGGAAGAATTTCCTGTAACTTTCCCGTCAATCTGACCCGGCCGCGGTACGAATCACTGCGCTATACGACCGAATTTGTTCAGATGGCTCAAAAATTACGGGCAGAGATTTTGCCTGATTAATTCGGATCTCTGCCCGTTGTTTGTAAATGATTGCTCCGGTCTTATCCCAACAGGTTCCAGAAGGTAAATGACCAAAAAATTGCCAGTGCAAAAACCGTCAGCAGTGTGTAGAACATTCGGCTTTTGACCGTCCAGAAACCTTTGATCCAGTTGATCACGGCGAATACCAGTGTCGTCAATCCAAATACAGCCATTATTATTGGGATTAAGAAAAGCTGTTCAGAATTGGCTGGCATCCCAAAAAACACTCTGGGTACCCCAAATGCAGGGTGAGTATCGGCAAAGATGGAACCAAAATTTACAAGAAAGTTCAGGTAAAAGATCCCAAATAATCCTGCGCTTAAGCGTGATAAACGTGAAAGCAAGGGACGCTTTTCGCGCTGCTGCAACCCTTTGAAGAAAGAGACTACCCAGGCAATGATCGCAATCAGGAAAAGGATTGCGCCACCGATCAGTATGAACATATGCAAAGGCAAAGCACGATACCAGGGCATTTTAAGAAAAACAAAAGGTAATGGTGGAGATAGTGAGATCTGGTTGTCGATGATTTTCAGTACCAATTTATCGGCAGAATCATCCGGATTCACCAACAAACCAGGTTCAACCTCCACGTAAGGCAGGGTTTTACCTCCAAAATTAACATAAACACGCTCATCTTTTACCCGCACATTCACACTCGACATCAGCGAGATGAATTTTTCAAAGGTTGTGAAATTGGAGCGAGCCAGATAATAGGTCCCGGCATATTGAGTCTCTCGACTGGCAAAATCGGAGGTTGGAATTAATGGAGTGCTTTCTCCAGCTGGAAAGTAGCGGTTGATAAATGTTGTTATCAAATTTTCTGCAACCACATTTCCAGCAGTACCGTTGGTAGAAACATAAATTCCCACATTTGATTCAGAAAACAAAACCATATAGCTATGGAAAAGCATGGTATCACCACCATGCGAGAGAGTGTATTGTCCATTAATGGAGTTGTAGAAAAATCCATAAGCCATCCCACCCATTTGTGGGGCAGGACTGTATAAGGGGCTGTGCATCAACTGGGCAGTTTCTTTTGTTAAAATTTTGGCACCTTTAAATTCTCCATTCTGTAAATGGGCGATCATAAAATTCGCCATATCCAATCCGGTGGCGGATAATGCGCCAGCTGGCGTTCCGACCACGTATTCAAAGCTGCCTTCAATATATTCGCCATCCAAGTAGTTATACCCTTTGGACATTTGCCCTGCGAGATCTGCAGGCAAGGGTTGTTCAAAGGTGGTGTGCTGCATTTGTAAGGGTTGCAGGATGTTGGTGGCAATGTAGCTCTCAAAAGGCATGCCTGAGACCAGTTCAATTATGTAGCCACTCAAGGCAGTAGCGTAATTAGAATAAGCACCATATTGCCCTGGAGGAAAAACCCGAGCCGGGATATTCGTTTTAAGGTACGTTTCTAAGGAGCTTACCTCTTCTGCATTCAATTTGAATAGACCATCCCCTTTGTCTTCAAATCCAGCCATGTGAGTCATGATCAGACGTAAGGTGATCGGTTGTTCATAGGTCGCTGGTATTTCAAAATCTAAATAGGTGTTGACATCCGCATCCAAATCCAGTTTGCCAGCTTCCACCTGTTGCATGATGGCAGTCCAGGTGAAGAGTTTGGAAACAGAACCGGGGCGGAAGAGGGTGGTGGCAGGGTCGACTGGAATTTTCTTCCCCAGATCAGAATAACCGTAACCTTTCGCAAAAAAGACTTCACCATCTTTCACCACTACGACAACAGCACCGGGGACATGGTTGCTTTCCATACTGGTTGCCATTACCCCATCCAGAAAAGCGGATAATTCAGCCGGGTCGCTGGGACCAGCTGCTGTTGTTTTCGCGCTGGCAGAAATGGAAAAACCTAACAAAAGTCCAATAATTAAAATAATTGTAGATACAACCTGGAGCATAAATCGGGATTTGGGCTCATATAAATTCATGAGATTTGGTCCTTTCACATGGAGTTAATATTATTTACGGATAAACCATGCAAAAGTGGCGGAAGATTTATTCCAGATCATGGGGGACATTGATCAATGCTTCCAGCAAGCGCTGTCGATCGACAATCCCTAATGGATGTTTGTCCTCATCAACGACCACCAACAACTTGCGTCCCTGTTCTATCATCATTTGAATCGCATTCGGGATCGGCAAATCAGGGGCAGCCTGGATTGGATCTTTTGACATGAGATCGCGAGCGACCACCATGCTGATTGGTGGTTTTCCGCGATTCTTAAACGCAGATAGAATGGTGGATTTGTGTTGATCCGGAAGACGATTGACGACATCTGCGTCGCTTAGAATACCGCTAACCCGATTCTGTTCGTCCACCACAATCAGTCGATGGGAGTGGTGTTTCAGGAATGTTTCGATTATTTTTTCCAGACGATCATCTTCACTAACCAATGGAATTTCAGGTGACATAATTTGTCCTACCAGTTTTGGTCCATTCAGAAAAGGACCTGTTAGTGGATGTGTACTTTCTACAGGAACAACCTGCTGTAAGATGTCAAAGCGTGAAAGCACTCCCTTCAAGTTTCCTTTATGATCGGTGACAGGGATCCGTTTCAGATGGTGCTTCTTCATAAGCGTTACTGCCTGGCTTAACGTAGCATCTTCGAATGACATAATAACCGGGGTCGTCATAACATCTTTGACGAGTTGTTGGCTTTCTGTGAGGTCGCGCAATTCAGCTTCTATTTGTTCCGTATCCAAATCTTTGGCAATTGAGAAGCGTTGCTGCAATCCCGCCCGTTCTATCAGGTCTTCGTCGGTGACCATTCCCACTACCCGTCTTTTTTCATTTACCACTGGAAGAGATTTAAGCCGATTTGCGATCATCATGCCCCATGCCTGGGCAGCACTGCTTTCTGGGGAAACAAATTTGACCTGGGAACTCATCACATCGCGCACCAGGCGGTCACCTGGCAAAGGGTTGAGTCCACGATGCGTGTATTTCAATATCCGAACATCTTCCAGCGTGATCAATCCCTCTCGTACCATTGGATAGATGGTTTCCAAAATAGCTTCAATTTTTTCTGTGCTGTCGATTACCTCAATAACCAGCGGTAAATCCTCGGATAATCGGATGATGGAGGAGGTGTGAATGCGGGAACGAGCGCCAAACCCGGCTATGCCACGGGTGACAGTTGCTCCAGCCAGTCCAGCAGTACGCAGAGTCTCCAGCAGGGACAAAAACAATGCTTTCCCACGCCAGAGGTCATTTTCACCAATATAAATCTTCAGACATTTTGTGTTTTGTTTGGATTGCGTTTCCATGCAGCCTCCCTTTCTGTTGATGGAAGGAAAATGGTACAAATTCTTTGATTTGATTATCGCATTTTTTTGCATCTTTTCCTAAAAGCGATCAGGTTGTTTTAAAGGTTCAAAACTTAAAGTACTTTACCTAACCAGATACCCAGTAGAGCAAATAAAGCGCCTAACAGGCTGGAACCCAGCAGGTTGAAGATTCCCCAGCCCCATTGTCCCAGCGAAATCAAGGCAATCGATTCGTAAGCATAGGTGGAGAAGGTTGTGTATGAACCCAAAAAACCAACGATCATAAAGATACGCAGGCGTGGATCGATAATGAAATGTCCCAGGGTCATGGAGACAAACAGCCCTAGCACGAAGCTCCCGGTGAGGTTGATCATCAGGGTGCCATAGGGGAAACCACTGCCAAAGCGTTGGGCTGCCCAATCACCAACCCAGTAACGTAGGTTTGCTCCCAATACAGCACCGATTGATATCCAGAGTATTTTTTCCACAGGCATCCTTACATAAAAAAAATTCTACCCATAATTTTGGGTAGAAGCTATCAGCCATTTAGGCGGTCTGGTTTCCCGAGCGAGCTTCATCGCTCGCATAAAATTCTACTGGTGATTCAGAATCAAGTCAATACTGAAGCATTAGCTCATCTTTAGGACATTTCTATATTGCTCTTAACAGGAAACAACTGAAAGCCTGGTTGGGTTAGTTGTACGGTTTACAGTAAAACTTCTGGTTTGCATTTATAATCATAACAAGAAAAGGACTTAAAGGGAAAAAATATGTTTCATTATGGATTTGGTTTTGGTTACGTGTTGATGCAAGTTTTCTTCTTTCTATTGCTGATCGGCTGGATTGTAGCAAGCATTGTTGCTTTATTTGCTCTGCGCAAGGTTAAATTATCATCTATTGCCAGAGCGTTATGGGCGCTGATCATTGTAGGTGTTCCGGTTTTAGGTGTGATTGCCTACTTCATCATCCGGCCAACAGAAGAGGAATAGCTGTTTTTGTTTTAACCAAATAAGGGGGCATGATTTTCGTCAAGAAGGATTGATGACAGCGATTCGTTAAATTCTTCTTGACGAAAGAACAAATGTTCTATACAATAGATGCATGAGCATCTGGCATGTTTTTAAAAACATCTTTCGTCCTGAGATCAGTTCTACCACGCGGCGTTCATTTGCGTTGGATGGTGAGCTATTACTTTCACTAGAACGCCTGGCACTCTATCGTGGTTCGACACCACGCCAACTGGCGGCTGATCTGCTGGCGCGCGAGCTGCAATCGGTGGAGGTTGAGCGCGAAACCTGGCAGAAATGGCAATCGCTGACCGAACGGGAACAGCAGGTGGCTGCACTGGTCTGCCTGCAATACCGTACCAGTCAGATTGCTGCCCGTTTACAGATTGCTCAGGAAACGGTGCGCAGTCATGTCCATAATATTCTCAATAAACTAGAGCTGCCCAACCGGATCGCGCTACGGCAATTGCTGGCGGATTGGGATTTCAGCAACTGGGAATGAGCTATAACCACAGATCAACAGTTTTGAACGATTCCTAAACGTTTTTAAACGAAAAATCACCTCAAGTGGGATAGAAAATATTTTCTATTATTGATATGATCGGGGTATGAATAGCTTATTCCCCTCTCAATTGCCCAACCAGATCATACTGGTGATGGGTGAACATGCCGCTTCCAACTGGATGTGGGAGTTGTCTGCCTGGCTGGCACTGCAGGGTAATCTGCGTGTGCTGGACGCCGGTAATCGTTTCAACGCCTATCCTGTGGCACAGGCCATCCGTCGTCAACACCAGAATCCGCGCGTGGTGCTGGAACGTATCCGGCTTTCGCGGGCGTTTACCTGCTATCAGGTGGATGTGCTGCTGGAGGAGTGGCAGCCGCTTACCTGCCCGACTCTGGTGTTTGATCTGTTGTCCACCTTCTATGATGAAAATGTCAACCTGCCGGAAAGTCAGCGTCTGCTGCGGCAGGTGATCTGGCGTTTGCAGCAACTCAGCAAACTGGCACCGGTGGTGGTCAGCACACGATTGCCGGCCACCATTTGCATGGATCGCATGGTGCTGTTTGATATGTTGAAGGCACAGGTGGGTGAGTTGCGTCTGGAGATGGAATTATCCCCGGATGATCTTGTGCAGCCCCCCAAACAACCGGCGCTCTTACCGGCTTTCGAGACCTCTGAACCAGCACAATTACAGAAAGGAAGGTAAACTTTGGGAAGAACCGTACCCTCGATTACCCAGGTTTTTTTACAGGAAGAACAGTCATTATCACGCTTCCGGCGCGCCTTACGGCGCAGTGATCAACTGGCACTGGATGAATTACTGAGTCTTGCCCGCCAGCACATTGCCGCGGCGGCTTATGCCACCCATGTGCTGCCGATGGAGACATTCCTGGTGGCGATGCTGCTGGAAGAACACAAGGAAGTGCGCCGCTTGCGCGATGATGTTGAGCGTTTACAGCGGAGGCTGGATGCAGGAAGTTAACGGTTGGATGCTGGATGTCTTTGAGGACACACAAACGGCCGGGGTGGTGGTGTGGTTCCTGAGCGATTCAGGCGAACGCTTGCGGCTGCATCATCCCTTACCGGTGACCTTCTATGTGGCTGGTCCGGCAGTGCGCCTGCGCGAGGTGTGGCGCTTCCTGAAAGATCACTCGATTGCGTCGCGTTTGAGCCGCGATCAAAAGCGTGATCTCTTTCAGCCTGAGATGGTGGATTTGTTGGCAGTGGAAGTGGCTTCTGCTTCTGATCAGCAGCGCCTCTTTCGACAGTTGCTACAGGAATTTCCTACGCTGACTTATTACGATGCCGATCTGAATCTGGCGGTACGGCATGCGGCCAAATATAAAACCTTTCCGTTATGTCGCTGCCGGGTGCGCTTTTATGAATCATATTTGATCCAGGACCTGGCGGTGGAGAACACGCGTTGGGATCTGGATCCGGAGCTGCCGGAATTGCGGGTGTTGAGTCTTGAACCGGATTGTGATCCAGCGCATGCAGCACCGCTGGCATTGTGCGCACAGATGAATGGACGTTCCTACCGTTTCTCATTACAGCCGGTGCGTCCTTTGCTGATTAATTTACAGGCGCTTCTCAAGCGTCTCGATCCAGATTTGATTCTGACGCGCTGGGGCGATACATGGTTGCTGCCGTATCTGTTCGATTTGATGGAAAAGCATCAATTCGAGCTGGCGTTGAACCGCGAATTGGGACGCAAATACATGCAACGCCCGGAGCGTTCTTACTTTTCCTATGGGCAGATCATCTACAGCGGCCAGCAGATCCATTTGTTTGGGCGCTGGCATATCGACCAAAGAAATGCGACCTTCTGGGGTGACCTGGGGCTGGATGGTATCTTCGAGATGGCGCGTGTGACCGCCCAACCGGTGCAGGTGGCGGCGCGTACTTCACCGGGTACCGGAATCTCGACCATGCAGGTGCTGACGGCACTGGAGAATAATATCCTGGTACCATGGCATAAACAACAAGGAGAACGCCTCAAAACAGCCCTGGAACTGATAGAGTCTGATCTAGGTGGATTGGTTTACCAGCCGATTGTCGGGCTGCACCGCGATGTAGGCGCAATCGATTTCATCTCCATGTATCCGGCCATCATGGTACGCAGCAATATATCCCCCGAGACGGCCAAACCACGCCTGCTGGAGACTTCCACCGAATCGCAAGGTTTGATTCCGCTTACCTTAGCGCCGCTGCTGGAAAAACGGGTGGCCTTGAAGCACCGCATGGGTTTGATGCCGCGCTGGGATCCACGCCGCAAGTTGGATGCCGAGCGCTCCGGCGCGCATAAGTGGCTGCTGGTAACCTGCTTTGGTTACCTGGGCTACAAGAATGCGCGTTTTGGACGCATCGAATCGCATGAGGCTGTGACAGCCGGTGGGCGTGAAGCCCTGCTGCGTGCCAAAGAAGCCTCTGAGGATTTCGGCTTTAATGTACTGCATATGTATGTGGATGGATTGTGGGTGCAGCAACCCGGCTATACACAGCCGGCGGATTTCGCACCCCTGATGGATGAAATCGTGACCCGCACTGGGCTGGCGATCTCACTGGATGGGGTCTACCGCTGGGTGGCCTTCCTGCCCTCGCGCGTGAACGAACGGGTACCGGTACCCAACCGCTATTTTGGTGTCTTTCAGGATGGTTCGCTCAAGGTGCGCGGTCTGGAAGCACGCCGGCGGGATTCTGCCCCCTGGGTGGCGCGCATGCAGATGCAATTGCTGGAGTACCTGGCGCTGGCTGAGGATGCTGATCAATTACCGGATTATATCCCGGGAGCGCTGGCAATTCTGCGCCATCATTTGGCGGATCTGCGCCTGGGGCGGGTACCATTGACCGATTTGCTGGTGGCGTTACGGTTGAGCCGTGAACCGCATGAATACACCGTCAAGACAGCCGGGGCACGCGCCGGGCTGCAATTACAGACGATTGGCAAGTCGATCCGACCCGGGCAACGTGTGCGCCTGCTATATGTGCATGGCGGGGATGTGCTGGCCTGGGACATGCCGCAGACTGTCGACCCACGCCGGGTGGACCGGGCGCGCTATTATGAGCTGGCGGTGCGGGCGGCTTCCTCGGTCTTTCACCCGATGGGCATCCCGGAAACGGATCTACGTGCCTGGTTGAAGGGCGGTATTCAACTGGCGTTTGATTTTGCCCTGCCAGCTGGGAAGAGGCATATTCTGCTGCCGCCACGGGAGGAGGAGAAAGCCTGGAGCACACTCTTCCAGCCGAATAAAAAAGAAATCCTGCCATTTGTATTGATGGTTGATTGATCAGATATGATGATGGTTAAATTGGAGTTTTAGTTGGATCCAGAAATAAAATGTTTACAAAGGCACTTCAGTTGCCGTTGGCTGAGGCAAATTAGTATTTGTAGGAGTCGGAGCATCAGTTGGGGTCGCCTGAGGCAAATCTGTATCTGTAGGAATTGGAGTCTTAGTTGGAATCGGTGTTTTTGTCGGTTTCTGTGTTGGTGTTTCAGTTGGAACTGGTGTTGGGGTAGCACTAGGAATTGGGGTAGGAGTTTCAGTTGGAACAGGTGTTGGGGTTTTTGTTGGAACAGGGGTAGGAGTCCGGCTTGGCGTTAGCGTTCTTGTTGGAACAGGGTCATTTTCTTGACTTTGAGTTTTGGTAAATGAGGGAAACCTGATTGGTTTTATCGTTCGACTGGGTGTTAACGATGAGGTAGGATAAGTGAAAATCGTCCCAATAGGCGTCTTGTTTAGTAAAACGATAAGTGAGGGGGTTGGCGAAGGGATCAATGTGATAGTGCCTGGTGACAAGGAAGTTTGATCAGTTCTTACAAATGGTTTTGTTTGAATAATCGTCGGAGAAATGGCAGGGATAAAACTTACCAGTAGATTTTTGAGTTCAGGTTTGAGATTACTTGCTTCCCATAGTGAAATCCAGTTATCAATTGGTACACCTTCTGTGACCTGAAGAATTTCTCCAGGTCCAATCTGGGCATTTTGACCTGTCATCAAAAGGTGTACCCCATTTATCAAACATTTCCCAACCAGACAGTCTATTTCAATAGGATCCTTGCTATCCGATGAGACTGATAAACCCATGGCGGACTGGGAGGCTCGGGCAGAGCTTTCGCTTCCAATAAAAATTCTGATAGGAATCAGTCCGTTTTTTTCATTTACAACCAGCGCTCTACCCTTCAACAGGTTAAAGGCAAAGGACGTCTCAAGTTCATTCTTGTTCGGGCGATTAAACTCTATTGAAGAATCAGAATCAATAATCACTATTGAACCATTCCACAACTGAATACTGGCAATCTGTGAACTTGTTTTTAGCAGAGTGCGCACATTGAGCGGGATCTTTGTTCCTTCTCTGGTGTCAGAATAAGTATTGCCATCACTCACAGCCACCATACCACTGATGACTGTAAAATAAACAGGTGGATTGTTAGCCTTGTAGAAAGAGGAGATAATTGTAATTATCGCAACAGCCAAAGCCAGCACCGCGAGAAGCTGCCATAAAATAGACCATTTTGGAATTACTTTCGGAGTTAATTCATGTTTCAATTTAATATCCTTTCGTATGAAACACATCCAAGATTTTCTGGTGGATTTAAAAGAGAATGGATTGAAAACATGATCTATTCGCAAATCATTAACTTATGTTCAAATCCGGAAGCAACAATAGCATGGGCAAGTTCCAATGCGATTAATCCATCTTCACCAGAAACTGGTATTGGAGTTTCACCTCGTACTGCTGCCAGGAAAGCTTCATGTTCAGCTCGCAAAGGTTCTCTTTTATCAATGTGAAAACGTACCATCCTTCCCTCACTTACGCCGCGCATAACACGCATCGTTTCCCATTCTCCTCCATTAGCTTTGGCATTCTCGAAGAAGAATAGATCCTGTGTTAAATAATCAACTTTAAACATACCACCTTCGCCTGTTGCAAAGAACTCACGGATTTTTGTTGGGGTGATCCAATTGATTAGCAATGTACCGATCGTGCCATTGGTTAATCGTACTACTCCAGAAAGGAGATCCTCTTTTTGGCTGTGAATTCCATGCTCTGTTTCTGCATAAACCCTTGTAATTTCCGCTTGAGTCACGTAGCGCATGATGTCAAGATCATGAACTGCCAGGTCAACAACTACTCCAACATCATTGACTCTTTCTGGTAGTGGTCCCTGTCGTCGTGCATCAACCTGAAACACATGTCCTAATTCATTGTCAGCCAGGTGCTTCTTGAGTGCGATCACTGCAGGGTTAAAGCGCTCAATATGGCCGATCATGAGTTGTATCTTGGCATCTCGAGCAGCATCGATCATAAATTGTGCTTCATCAACACTAAACGCAATAGGTTTCTCGATCAACACGTGAATTCCACGCTGAATGACTTCCTGGGCTACTTCTTTATGTAAACTGGTTGGTACTGCGATCGTAACCGCATCCGGTTTCTGTTCATCCAACATTTGCCGATAATCTATGTAAGCTCTGGTGTTATAACGGTCTGCGACCGATTTTACAACTGTTTCATTCCGGTCAGCAACTCCTACAAGAGTCACATCCGGTAATTCCCAGTTTACGCGGGCATGATTACGCCCCATACTTCCAACACCGATGACTGCTGTTGTTAGTGTCATAATTTATTTACCTCCGTTACGATTGTTTCTAAATCTGATTGGCTCAACTGTGGATGAACAGGCAATGATATTACTTCTTTCACGATTCTTTCTGTAACCGGTAATGATAAGTCCCCATAACCTGCATCCACAAGATGAGCCTGTTTATAAGCCGGATATGGGTAGAAAATACCAGTACCGATCCCTGCGTCATTTAAGCTTTTGACAACATCATCTCGATTATTACCGCCATCAACCCGAATGGTGTATTGATGCCAAACGTGGTCAAAATCTTTTTTAACCTTTGGTGTAATTACGCTGGTGATATGTTCATTTAGGTATGTTGCATTCGCTTTTCGTTTTGCAGTGAATTCTGCTAAACGACCTATTTGCACAACACCGATGGCTGAATGGAGATCAGAGATGCGGAAATTGTAGCCCAACATCTCGTGAAGATACCGACGCTGCATTCCGTGATTGCGGATCATTCGACTGCGTCGAGCAATTGCTTCATCATTCGTAGTGATCATGCCCCCTTCACCAGCCATTATGTTTTTCGTCGCATAGAGACTGAAACAACCAGTGCCAAATGATCCAGTTATTTTACCTTTATAACTGGCCCCAACAGCCTGGCAGGCATCTTCTATGACGATTAATCCATATTGATTGGCGATACGCATAATTGAGTCCATATTGCATGGATAACCATATAAGTGCACTGGAAGGATGGCTTTCGTTTTTGGAGTTATTGCAGCTTCAATAAGGTCAGGATTTATATTAAACGTATCTTCTTCAATATCAACAAAAACGGGTCTGGCACCTGTATAGAGGATTGCATTTACAGAAGCCATAAAAGTAAATGGTGTAGTGATAATTTCATCACCAGGCTCAATACCATGAGCCAACAGAGCGACATGCAGAGCAGTGGTTCCAGAGGATGTAGCGATGGCATATTGTGTGCCACAGACGGCAGCAAATTTTTCTTCTAATTCAGCTGTCCGTGGTCCCTGGACGAGCATCCCCGACTCCAGAACCTCTAAAACAGCCTTTTTCTCGGCTTCACCGATGTATGGTTTCGAAATGACTATCATTGTGTTAACTCCTTTATTTAAATTTTTATGGGAATAGGCAGAAGGTCTGATAATTCAAAGGAACACTTTGGACAATACAATATCGAACCACCTGAATTGACAACTTTTTGCAAAAACTTCTCGCCACATGGGCAAACATAACCATGCTGTTTTGCGGGATTCCCCAATACAAGACCATAATCAGGAACATCTCTGGTTACCACACTGCCGGAACCAACCATTGCCCATTCACCTATGGATATGCCACAACGGATTGTTGAATTAGCTCCTATAGCTGCTCCGCGTTTTACCAAAGTCAGGCTTAATTCCCAATCATCTCCCGCTTTTAAGGAACCATCAGGGTTGATGGCTCGAGGTCTCAAATCGTTAGTAAAACACACATGCGGACCGATGAATACCCCATCTTCAATGGTTACCCCATGATAAATTGAAACGTAATTTTGAATCTTTACGTGTTTGCCTATGGATACGCCAGCATCAATGTAGACACCTCGTCCAAGGATACAATTCTCACCAATCGTAACATCTTCTCTGATCTGGCATTGATGCCAGATAGCGGTGCCATCACCAATAGTAGCTTTATCCGAAACTTCTGCAGTTGTATGGATATGAACACTCATAAAAACCTCGATTTCTGATTAAAAAAAAGATTTAAGATTTGATGTAAAAAAGAATTATTTCTTTCTGCCTGAATGATTAACATTCATTACAAATGTTGTGAGAAAAAACAATCAAAAAAGTTTCTCATCAACTGTATTGATCTGGAATCGTTGAATGATTAATGTTGGAAATTGCATATTGGTGTTTTCCAGAAGGCAGTACCGAGATGTGATCAGGGAATTCAAACTCGACGGATATATCCTCCCCAAAAGCCTCTTGAAATGTCGCTGCAAGCCTCTGTAATATCGAAGGTGGAATTTCACCTTCTTTAACCAACCTGATCGTAATTGTGTCCAATGATTCCTGGATAATCTGAAATTGTTTGATGGATGGCTGAGCAAGCAAGCTGCTGTAACCCTCGCCAGCAAATCCAGCCCAGGATGCCCGTCCATCACGGGTTATAAATTTTTCCACAATACGTCCTTCGACTGATTTGAGCCGGGGAGATGAACGGCCACAAATACATTCATTACCATCATCCCATGTAGCCTCATCACCAATACTGTAACGGATAAAAGGCATTCCCCAGTTATTCAAATTGGTCACAATGACGCTGCCAGCTTCACCTGGTCCAGAAGTGTTTCCATTTTTCAAGATTTCAACCAGGTTGTTTTCTGCACTCACATGCAATCCATTCTGTACTTCACATTCGCAGGCAATACCTCCTAACTCTTTCGTGCCATAACGATTAAAAACTTTGCAATTGAAAGTCTCTTCAATTACCAGACGAGCTGCTTCAGGTAACACTTCAGCAGAAGAAATGACCCCATCGAATTTAATAGTCAAATTGGGTTGTTTCCGGGCGAATTGAGCAAACCAGAGCAGGCTGGATGCATAACCGAAAAGGATTCGAGGGTGCTGGCGTTGAACTTGTTCAGCAAAGGCTGCCATTTTCTCTTCTGTTAAGGCGTATGCATTCGTGAGGAAGCGATTCCATTCCCAATCGATCAAGCGAGTACGCAGAGCGTGTGTGGCTGTTTCTTCAAAATTTGAACCCCAAAGATAAGCGTGAAGCTGCCCCATTTTCCAACCAGCCCATCCCAGGTGGCGTTGAATATCTGCTGTTACGTTGTCACGGAAAGCATTGTCTTGTAGAAATACCAATGGCTGTCCGGATGAACCAGAAGTCGTTACTTTACTCAATTGCTTGCGAAGTTTTGGTTCGGTGGTTTGTAATTCGGAAAAATTCTCGCGAATCAAGCTTTTTGTCAGGATTGGCAATTTATAGAAAGCCATAGGATCCTGGTCGATATCATTAGGGTGAAATCCTACCCGCTCAAAAGTCCGCTGGTAATAAGGCACAAATTGATAAGCATAATCCAGGAGGTGTTTAAGTTTATATCGCTGTAAATCCATTAATTCTTCATTGGCAAACCATTGGGTCCGGTTTAACTCATTTAGACAGGAAAGGATATGGCGGCCAGTGACAGCTGTGTGGAGCAATAACACGCCATGGCGTAATATATTATTTGTGGTCATATTTTCCTGCTGAATTGTTGTTTCATTTAATAAAGATCCTTTAAATTGCTGGAAATTAATCCAAACAAACAGGAGAAATTCAGGAATAACGGATTTTGTACCAGGGACCGATCCGTTTAAAGTCAATCATACCGATGGTCATGCTATTCAACTTTCTTTGCCAGACCGATAACGAAGGGGTGTTATTAATTTCTATGCAACAAACAGAACGGTTGCATCCCATCTCTCGAAATAAGTGGAATCGCGCTAAAGTCAATGCGGTTAGAATACCTTTTCCGCGAAAAGCAGGAGCCGTAAAGGAATCGGTACAGAGAACATCACCTGTAACTAATTTGGGATGGATTCTCTCCAGACGTGTTTGTAAATCCATACTGCCCCAGGCATAACCAGCAGGATAACCTTCATAAAAAGCCACCAGACCTCGATGACCTGCAGCTAATCTTTTTGCACACAAATGTGCTTCTGATGGTCGATCTAACTGTCGGACAATTTCGAGATCTTTTTGTTCAAAAGATCGAATTTTTAGTTTTTCCCGTGGCTCCCATTCGGGAAATGGATCAATGAGTGAACGGCCCAAAACAACAAGTCTGAGATGTCGGTAAGGTAGCCTGGTTAAATCGGAAATGATTAATGGCAAAAACACCTTAAATCCATTCCGCTTAGAAATATATTTCCAGTCTTCTGATAATTCAGCCAACCTGTTCATTTGTTCTATGCCTGTGAAAAACTTTCCGACTTCTTATTAAATAGCGCATGATGTTGTATCCTGTTGTGCTGATTCGCAAAAGAACCGGATCATGAACGCAGGTACTACGACCATAACTGACTAAACGCCCACCGAATTTTGCCTTAAAATCTCTAACACCATATTTCTCATTTGGGCTACCAGCACCACCGAAATCATAAGTAAGGTAGCCATTCTCAGCGCTCCATTTTAAAATATGCCAGGTTAGGAATTCTGAAGGCGTATAACTTGAATATGCTCGATCTACTCCACCATACCAACCATATATGACATCTTTGAAAATCAATTCTATAGATGAAGCAATGTAGGTATTCCCCAAACCTACCAGGGTAAACTTTACCATGTTCAAAGGGTAAAGCACTTTGAAGGCAGCTTCAAATAAGGAAATATCAGCAACGGGAATATGAGCTTCCAGGTAAGATTTTTTAATCATCTCGTAAATAGATTTTATCTGTTGAATATTTTCAACTTCATCGATAAAGATTTGTTCTTTTTTTATTGCTCGCCGAATATGTTTGCGTGTTCGTGACCCAATCCTATTAAATAACTCTTCACTTGTGCAATCCAAATCAATCAAGTAATTCAGATGTTCATCGTAGTCAAAGCCACAGTTGGTAAAAATTGGTTGATATGCACTCAAGTCAGACTGGTGACGTAGTTCTGTATAAAGACTTTCCCGAACTGTTTTGTTGGAATAATCGCTTAATAAAGCTTCCACAGCTTCATTTCCTGCAGCATCTGGGGTACATAAGGTGCTACCATATGAAATTGACCGGGTTGTTAGACGACTCATAAAGCCATCCTTCAAGCTAACTTTAACGGGTAAGAATAATGCCAGAACCCGACCATTTTCAGAAATAGCTGCCCTGAGTTCTGGTCTATAACCTTTTGCTTGCATGAAGACTTGAAACATCTCGGGGGTATGAAAAATATTCCCCTGAGGATGTTGGTTGACAAAATCCCGCCAGATCTTTTCGTCAAGTTTGTCAGTTATTTTAAAGGTCATTTTCCTTCGTAACCTTCTCTACCAATTCAATATACTCAGATCCTACTTTTGACCAGTTATAGCGTTGGTTGAATTTCTGACTACCACGAGATAACTCAGCCAAACGTACTGGATCACTGTGTAAGTATCGGATTCTTTGTGCCAAATCATCCACATTTCCAGGCTCAAAAAACTCTGTATTCGTATCACTGAAATACGCCTGGATTGCTGTTGTGCGAGATGCAATTGCAGGCATTTCCAAAGCAGCATATTCCATTAATTTGGTTGGCAGAAGACCATCGGTGAAAACATCGTTTTTGTAAGGAACCACACCCAGATCGCAGGCCCTTATGATGTCAGGCAATTCTTCTGCGAGATGAAGACTATCGATGCTGACATATTCGCTTAATCCTCGATCCTCGACCAATTTGGTTACATGTGGCAAGAAATCTCCGTGTCCAATCAAGGTAAAATGAATATTTGGAATTTCACTACGAAGCTGATCGACTGCCAGCACTACAAGATCAAGTCCGTAGCGTTCATGGATACTACCGTGGTAGATAAGCCGGAACGGAGCAGATGCAAGCTTGTGACCGTTACCATTCGCTTTTGGAAAAAAAATTTCGTTATCAGCAACATTCAGAATAACACTGCATTTTTGCTCCGGAACACCACGCTTAATCAGTGCTTGTCGCCAATGTTCGCTGACTGTGATGACGTGATTGGCAAATTTACATGACATGCGCTCCTGCCATTTGACAAGCTTCGCCAAGAAGGACATGCGTGTCATAAACCTGCCGGCGAAGAATTCGGGCATCAAATCATGCAAATCAAGTATGATGGGGACTCCCATCATCTTGGGGATAAATGCACTAAACACCAGAAAATCGGGCAAATTATGTACCTGGATGATGTCATATTTATGTTTGAAATTCAGACTTGTAACCCGAATAGCTGCAGAAAAAAAGAAGCGAGTGTAATTTAAAAATTTTTCTTTTAAACTAGTGCCTTTTGATTTAAGAAAAGGGAAACGATATTTCTCATGAAATATTCGAACTCCTTTGTAGCTTGATACGTTCAAATCATTTGGCAAACGCAAACAAATGACATCAACTTCGTAACCATTTCGTAAGAGAATCTCAGCTTCCCTCTGAACCCTGGTTTCAGCCAGAGGGTAGATTGCGTAAACAATCATGCAACAACGCTTCGAATTCTTTTTTTCTGCCATATTCTTTCTCCTAAAACTTTTCTTTCAATGGAAGGTGACGGAAAAACTCATATCCCCATTTGCTGACTTGGAGTAAACTGGGAGAGTAGACATAGATATTGCGCCCGTGATTTACCAGCTTTCCGCCAAATTTTGCTTTGAATTTTCTTGGGCCATATTCTTCGTCAGGTTTTCCAGCTCCTCCAAAATCAAAGATGTGGTATGCATTTTCCGATCCCCACTTGAGTGAATCCCAAACCATCAGATCATTGGGCAAATAAGAGGCGAAATTTCGATCAAATCCACGATACCAACCGTAGATGACATCTTTATAGAGCAAGGAAACTGATGCAGCTATGTCATGGCCATCAGCCCTACCAACCAAAATCCTAATCATGTGCTTAGGGTAAAGTACTTTGAATGCTGCTTCAAATAATGAACTATCTGCCATAGGAATATGGGCGTTTGAGTAGGTTTTATTTAATATGTTTACGACTGTTTTTATCTGAGCTTCTTCCCGGACTTCGATGATTTCGAACTGATTTTTGCTTAATGCTTTGGTGATTTTTTTCTTTACAGATGTATGAATATTGTTCATCACTTGATCCACCGGTAAATCTGTATTTACCAGATAATTCAGATGATCTTCAAAAGAATAGTCGCATCTTTCCAAAATTGGCTGGACATCATTTGTATCATTTGAATTGCGCAATTCGATAAAAAGAGCAGAATTCTTTATTGATTTTCTATATGCTTGCAGCAGTCTCTCCAATCCATCTTTGCCTTCCTGATCCTGTTTGTACAATACACTTCCATACGCAATTGCCCGTGTTGTTAATGGACGCAACAAACCAGCCAACAAATGAATACGCACTGGTAGCAATAGAGCTAAAACAAGATCGCTACTGACAGCTGCCCAAAGCTCTGGAATGTGATTGCGTGTTTGGTGGAATACCTCGAACATCTCAGGTGTATGGAAGATGTTTCCATGTGGGTGTTTGTCCACAAAATCTCGCCACTGTTGTTCAGGGAGGGTTTGAACGATTGATATGGGAGTCTTCATTTCCAGATCAGTCACCGTGCAACGGTTTCCCTGAGATTAACCCAGCCAGTTGTTTCATTTGTGATTGACGTACATACTGTACAACTGCAGGATCCGCTAAGAATTCCTGTTTATTCAACCACGCCATGAAATAACCACCAATCATTGCCATTCCTCCGATCAGAAAAGGCTTGTCAGTTATCCGACGGATACCACGGGCGATCATGAATAGTGGGTGATATCCCATGCGGTACGCCCCATTGCCTTGTTCTATACAGCTTTTCAGGTATCCTGTTGCTGCACCGGTGAATCGATAATGGTAGATTTTCAAAGAGAGAAAACTGACCACTTTCCATCCTTTAGCAAGAGCAATCCATTCGTCAATTCCATCCCAACCCATCGAAGCTACCAGTCCGCCAATCTCTTCAAAACACTCACGTCGGTAAACTTTTGTGCAGCCACGCACATGATCTTTTACTGTATATAAGACCCAGGACTTCCCATCTGGTCTTTCATACAACCCGCCTCCTGCAATCCCCAGGTGTGGATCCAAAGCGAATTGACGGAAAAGTGATGCAAAGTAATCCTTTTCAAAAGTCACATCTCCATCCAATTTGACGATATAGTCATAATCCTCATCCAGAACTTCATATCCGGCGTAAAAAGCTTCCACCACTCCCTTGCCCCGCTGGCGAAGACCTGCGTCCTTCCGGTTGACCAGTTTGATCCAGCTATATTTCTGAGTATATTTTTTGATAATCGCTTCAGTGCCATCTTTTGAACCGTCGTTTACGATTACCCACATGGCAGGACGTATTGTCTGTTGAATCATCGATTTAATCGTGTCGTCCAGATATTCAGCCTCATCTTTGACCGGGGAAATGACGACATACTTTGTAAATCCACTACTATTTCTTTTTGATGACGAAGATTTGTTTGCTAACATTTCAGACCTCTTTTGCATACCTTTTGATTTCTCCATGAACTGTACTGGTAAAAAGTTCAGCAAGCTCCTGCGTTCCTTTATATAAATTGAATTCTTTTTCGATAATCTCTCGACCCCTCTGTCCCATTTTGATGGTGGTGGATGGATTCTGAGTAACGATCTCATATAGAGCTTCCCCTAATACAGCTGGAGCATGTGGGGGAACCAATAACCCTGAACCAGGTTGGATTAACTCGTTGATGCCAACGATATCGGTTGAGATAACTGGTAACTCCATCGCCATGGCTTCTGCAATAGAAACTGGAATCCCATCACGGTCACCGTTTTTTGCAATGACACAGGGAAGTACAAATACATCAGCCCAATTTTTGAGAAGATTCAGAACGTTTTCCTGGGGGAGTCCTCCCAGCAATTGGACACGATCCTGTAAGCTGTGTTCTTTGATACGTTTCATCAACTGTGCATGTAAGGGACCTTCTCCAACGATTCGGCATTCGAGATTAACATTTTTTTCATGTAAATAATGGATGGCTTCAATCAAATCTTTATGTCCTTTTTTCTCAACCAGCCGTCCTACAGAAAGGATGTGTAAACTGTCATGAACTGATTGGGTAGCATTGGAAGAAAATTGAGAAATGTCGACCCAGGGATGCAGAATGTGAATCTTGTCTGCTTGAATCCCAGAATATTCTGCCAACAAGTGCTTTTTATTGTATTTTGATACAGTAACCATAAAAGCTGAATCCTCGATTTTTTTGCGAACATGAATTACTTTTGTGTAGATATCCGCAGCGTGAGCAGTAAATGAATAGGTTTTTCCGAGGAAACGAACAACGACCAGTGCAACTAAAACGGCCCGATCCATAAAATGAACATGCATATGATCGAACGGATTTGAACGTAAAAGATAAGCTGCATAAACTCCTTGCAAGAAGTGGAGGATGGTCAACATCGAGGCTTTAAAACCATCCATTGGTTGGGAAAGCAACTCGAAAAGAGTGCTGAAATAAACCTTGGGTTTTGAAAAGATAAAATAGAAATTTGCAAGGATAAAGGAAACAAAGTTAAATTCATACCAGTGTTTCGGAACCAGGTAGATTGTTTCCTGGCAGAGAGCTTTTTGCTCAGGAGAACACGAATCAATAGTAATTGGATAGCGAATCGACATAATCTGAATATTAAAATTTCCCAGTTGTCTTAATGTAGCAATTTCCCGGTCAATGAATGTATTGGTCAACTCTGGATAGGTACCGATGAGGTACACAAGTTTGATTGGTTTTTTATTCTTGGTTTGTATGGCTTCCATGTTTTGATGTATTACCCTTTCAATTGATATCGGCACCAACCGAACGCATCGCCATTTCTATACTGATTACGCGATCTAAAAACTCCTTGTAATACAGCTGAGTATGAGCGGATTGTTCAACGAATGCTTTCAATTCATCAGGTTTATATAAACCTCCCGATCGCATTTCGTTGAAATTTAGAAGACCTTCTGTGTAAGCAAAGTCATGAAAAGCTGCACGCCAAACTGGTAAAGGATATTCAGAATAATGGGGTTGGGGCCAAACCCGAATATTTTTCTTAAGGATTTTTTTACCGCCTAGATATATCGCACGATTGGATATATCTTTCCAAAGTGGCCAAAATCTATGGATGTTGGAGAACCGGATTGGGATTGCTGGCCCGCCTGTGGTAGTAGCCATATTCGCCAGAATTTTATTTTCTCGTTCCATCAATTTCCGAATAAAAACATGATGGCGAGGATACTTCCACTTGTAATTCAGGGAGAAAGCAAAATTGATAGGTGCTTTGAAGCATAAGGGAGCTAAAGAGCGATTTATTCCTGTAACGGATGAAAGATACGCTCCTCCATGACCAGAATCTCGACTGATCTCAAAGCGGTCGATTTTAACCGTGTTGGGAAAATCAGAATATTTATCAGTTAACTTAAGAACAAAATCAGACAGTTCCTGCCTGACATCACCTATCCTGTTATATCGCATCACCTGTAATGGTAAAGATGGAGAAAATACATTGTTAAGGAGAGCATCGTAATTGAGCTTCGTAGTCCTACCAATATTTTCTTTTTCTATCTCCCAACCATAGCCGCGCCAATTTTCACCACCCACTCCCATTAGATTGGTTTGAATGTCAGAATTTCTTTCTTTAAAACCTCGCCTTGTTACCGCAAATCTTAGAAGACTTGCGCGACCATCTCCGCATCCAAGGGCTTGATTGAACCAATAATATTGATCTTGAGTCCATTCTTCTGGCAGTTGGGAGTGTAAATATTCCCATCCCATGGCAGCACAAATCTTGCGGGAGATCTGCACATCCGGATTATCTTCCGGTCCCATACAATAGGCTTTGAAAGGGGCGTTAATTTTTGAAGTCATAATCACTGCCAATCGCGAATCAAATCCACCGGTCAGATCGGCCCAGGTTTTCCCCTCCTGTTGCAAGGTATATGAAAATGTTTGTTTTAAGATATTTGCAGATTGAACCAGAGCATCGTTAAATGAGAGATTTGCTATTGAATTATTGTAGGTCGGTGACCAATACTCTTTCTGATCAAAACACCCATTAGAAGCTGTTAAAACTTTTCCACCCAATAACCGCTTAACGTCCTGCCAAAGTGTTTTATCTCCGTCCAATCGCCCAGTCCGCAAGAAATGCTCAACTGCAAGGATATCTGCTTGAGCATGTATATGAGCAGCGAGAGCGAAGGATGAACTGGATAGTAAAAGATGATTTCCTTGCTGACAATAGAATATTGAAAACATACCTACCGGGTCAGCGATCACCGACAATTGATCTTCTCGACTGTTATAAATCACCAGGGCAAAATGACCATCATAATTATCCAAAGCATTTGTTCCGTAATCTAAGTATTCCTGGAGTAGTCGATTGAGTACTGTCTTTTTATGGGAGTCTTCTTTGAGGGAAACTACAGTACCACACGCAAATAACCATGAGCCACTCAATTCATCATTAACAATTCCCGGGTGAATTGAAACAAGTGAATCCAGTTTAGCCGCCAGGCAATTTCTTCCTTTCGCCCAATTGGATGTGATTTCCAACTGTTTGAATTGGGCGGTCAGTTGCAATAAATTCAGGAATTCGGATTCGATGGGTTGTATTTGTAAATCGGAGCTAACAATAACAGAGAAACCAGCCATAACTTTCCTTTTAATTTTGATTTGTCTTATTCAACTTACCTATTTGCTAAGGCGTCTTCCAAGCAAATCCAACTTTGATCAACTGGCAAGAACGCGTTTTATGTAATCCCAGATCGTAAATGCATCTACATCACCAGTGATGGCCAACCCGCAGCGCGCTCCATTTGGCCAACGAGAAATACGGACGAGGGTTGATTGATTTCCTTCTAATTCTTTCAATATGGATCGTTCATCTTCGTGACGAAAAGTATCCCGGTCAAGAAATATGGAATATGCCTCTGAATCTACACTCATCTCAATCAAATAACCCTGAGAGCGTAAAAATTGCTGCAAGGATTTAGGAGAATCAGGAGAAAGACCAATAAGAGGACGTTTTTCACTGCGAAGGAAGAAATCGTTGGAACAAACGATCTGGTAGTCCACATCCCATGGCTCAGTAGCTGCAATTATTTCAGGTGAACGAACAAGGATTCTTGCCCGGTCAGGAGCAGAAATTTGTACATAAAAAAGCTGCCCACCCTCATTTTGTATTTTAAATTTAGTCTGTTCGAGTGATTGAAACCAGACAGCGATTTCATCCAGACGGGCAATCCAAACACCTGGTGAAAGTGAACACGCCTTGGCCAATACTGCCTGAAGAGCAGCCTGGCATACAGCTGCGCGTTCAGGATGCAATCCAAGTGTGAATAATTCTCCATACTGATATGCATATTCCAACATGGCGAGCCAAATATATGTCATAACACCTGAATCAGTAATGTGAAGACGATCGATCAGTGCTTCATCATCTGGTAAACAATAGGGAATCCGGATTAAATTGTCGGACCAGCTGGGTAATGCGGGATAAAAATTTGCTGATTGTGCACCATAAAAATCCAGTACCTTGTGGTAAGCATCCGTAGCCAATCCACCGACCACATCCAGAGCCAAAGCCTGGCTGCTATCGTATATAAAACCAGTTTTTTTCAAGGCAACCAGGGTGTCCTCGTTCCATCGAAGATAAGGACAACGAAAACCAGTAACTGAGATACTCAATTCCTGGAAGATCAGCTGGGCTTCCTGAAAGTGTGCGAGTTGTTGTTCCTGGCTGAGCTGCGAGTAATCCACATGATGTAACCCGTGGATAGCAAATTCCAGACCTTTAAGTGATTTCTTCCTTGCAGCCAATGGGTTGGAAGCCAGAGCGGATGCAGTAATTGGAATAGTTGCTGAGCAGGCATATTGATTTAATGGTTCCATTAATGCTGCCAACGCATTAAACATTTTTCCAGCAGTTAAACCATAGTGGTTAGCAATATTCTTGCCACGCACCAGCATAGGCATAAATCCTTTGCCTTTTGCAGCTATTAAGAGTGGATTAGTCATTGACATATTGCTCCTTAAGTGCGATATGATGATAAATTTCGTTTGTCTTGTGGGCGATCTGATCAAGATGGTAATTTTCCTGAGCGAATCGCCTTCCATTTTTTTCCATCTTTTCTTTCAATCCTGGCTCTACCAACAATCGGGTCATAGCCAATGCCAGACCTTCAATACTACCTACATCTACCAGTAAGCCTCTTTCGGAATCCTCACCCACCATTTCTGCAACCCCACCGACTCTGGTAGCCACGACAGGTTTTCCGGATGCCATCGCCTGAGCAATTACCATCGGAGCTGTCTCTTGCGCAGAAGGAAGAACCAGCATGCTACAGATAGCAAATTCATGTATTATTTCTTCTTCTGATAAAGGACCTGTAAAAATAATCTGCTCATCAAGATTATTTACATGCACCCATTTTTTGATTGTGTCAACATAAGCGGGTTCTGACATGATCTCTCCTGCAATGTGCAAACGTGCAGTTGGAATCTGTTGGATGACCTGGGCAAAAGCTTGTACCAGATCGAAGACTCGTTTACGTGGGAGAACACGGCCAGCGAATAAAATAATCTTCTCATCTGCATATTTTTCTTGATTAAAAAATCGCTCATCAATGGCATTGGGCAAATAATAAATCTGGATGTCCGGTTTAAGCTTTCCATTGAAGTAACGGGTCACATAAGGGCTTATGGCAATCAAATGTTGTGCGTTATGCACCACATACCGTTCGGTAATCAAACTGTCATAATACATCCGAAATCGTTGGATCCACGAGCTGTAATGTTTTCCATCCTCCCATCGGATGCCATGAATAGTAATAACAGTTGGAATATCAGTTCTCAATGCTACGAGAGCGTCCGCACCTGCATCTTGTGCATGAATGAGGTCAGGGTGAATCTCAGCAATTTTTCTATTTATGATGCTCTGGTAATTTTTATAGTTGCGTAGCCGTTCAAAACGGGGATAGTGAGTGAGAAAGTGTATTGTCAAATTAGACTGCTTGATCACATCAGTCCCGGTATATGCAGTTGGGTAAGGAGTAAGAATGTGCAAATCAAGGTCATTCGTTTGCGACAATCCCTTTATCAGATAGGCAAAGGCAGCTTGAACACCTCCATTGATGTGAGTAGCGTCCATTGGATACGCGCCCATTAACACAACCTTCAAATTTTTAATCATAAATAATCCGGTTCTTGTTGAATTGCAGGCAAGAGTTGGCGACCTTTTAAGTATGGATAAACAAAATTTGCAATCAACCCAAGCACCATCCACCAAAGCACCAAACCAATGCCAAACCAGCGCATGTCGAAGAAATTACAGACCGTAAAATTAAAAATCATAATCAGCCATAACGAACCCAATAATGGCCGGTTCCAAAAACCTTCTTTTGGTATTCGTCCCCAAACACGAATCGATAAAACAAACCACCATACAACAGGAAACATATAAAAAATAAACCCAACCAAACCAAGTTCAGTCAGAACTGTCATATAGGTATTGTGTGACGTAACCATTCTGGATGAGATGTAAGCTTCTCCAACTCGACGGTAAAAAGGTTGGATATGTTGATCAAGAGATTCATATCCCCAACCTAACAAAGGTCTCTCAGAAAACATCTGCGCCATTGCGTCGAACACGACCAATCTGTCGTATACCGGATTAGCATCCCCAAAACGATTGATCGAAAGAGATACATGGGCGGATAATAATCCAGCTCCTAAAATCACTGCAACGATTGAACATACAATTAAAAGTTTGATCATTGTCTTTGGAAACAAGATAACCAATCCAATCGTGATAAAAAATCCCCCCAGCCAGGAAGCGCGCTCTAAGGATAGAAAAGCGAAAAGTGCACTGATGCCTATAACCAGAAAAAATATCAAACGTTTAAGAGTTGATTTTTCATTCACTGCAGCATGAACCAAAATGATTGCGCTGAAAGTAAGCATCAAAGCATACAGATTAGGGTCTTTCAGAGATCCGGTTGTTCTTGCTCCATTCAAATAATGCCAAATATCAGGCAATACCTGAGGTGCAAACCAGGACATAAAACCAATTAATGATTGACTAATCGCAATAAAAAGAGCAACCCATTTAAGTTGTTTAAATTCTCTCTCCCGAGGTGCTAAAAGACGGATAACCAGATACATACAAAATGGCAGGATCATACGATCAGCGAAACGAACCAGGGCAAGAAGTGTATCTGCCGTACTAAAGAGAATTGAGACTAGACCATACACTACAAGGATGATCATTGTCAACTCTGGAGGTCCCATACGTGCATTTGGATGGAGACGCACTTTGATTGTTCTTGAAAAAATTGCTAGAAACAAGAGAAATGGTGGCAAAAATCGGTATACCATCCAGTAAATCAGGTCGGCTTTTGGTAAAACCGAAACAAAAGGCATTATGAGGAGCCACAAGACCACACCGGTAAAAGGATGTGTAAAAAGCAACAGGATTGCTGCGATCATGGCAACTGCAGCTACAACTATAAACCAGATCCCTTCAGAAATGAAAATGGACGCAGTCAGAGAAAGAGTAATTGCCAGAATGACGAAAATCCATAAAAAAAAATGGTTATCCAGGGATTGTTTCATTCGACTGTTTTTTTCTTCAGGGAAATTTTTAATGGCTTTGATCAAAATAAACTACTTTCGGAAAGAGAATGATTGAAATCGAAATGCAAACTATAAGGCCACAGATCGACGAAAAGGATTCAAGGAGATAAAACGAGAATGTATTTTGGATAGGATCAATAAATCTTCTTCTGAAAAACCAAGCCTGGTTAATATCAATGTGTAGACACTCCATAAAACCAATCCCCCAACCACTAAATGCCAGAACGTGGGGAGCACTAGAAGAGGATTAATTAAAACAAGGATCACTGCAGTCATTGAAATGGCTAACAGTGGCTTGATAATCTCCCGCCCGTATGGGCGAATTTTTAGCAAAATATACACTTCAATCAGACAAATTAAATTAACGATAACTGTTGAAAAAGAAGAAGCGGCTGCTGCTCCAATGACACCCCAACGTGGAATGAGAAGTAAATCGGTTGTAATGGTTACTACGATCAAAATTGCTGAATTGATACTGTTAAATTTGGTGTGATTGGTCATGTCCAGAATATTGGCACCAATCCCCGTTCCTGTATAAACCAGATTACCAACTGCAAGAACGACTAAAGCTGTTGATCCGTTGGTAAAATCAGCGCCAAAAATTGAAAGTATAGGTTTTGAAAAGAAGACAAATGTGAGGAAGAGCGGAAGGTTGAACATCAACACCCATTTGGTGGTCGTTTTATAAAGGCGCTCTAATTGACCCATTTCTCCACGGTTATGAAACTCGGCAATCAGTGGCGTCGAGATATTGCCCACCGAAAGGAAAAGAAGAGTTCCTAGCGTACTGATTCTCGAAGCCACTGCAAAGATACCAACACCGCTGATTAAACCTACAAATCCCAACACAAGAGTCTCCAAAGTACCTCGAATTGTGTTTAAAACCCAACCCAAATGGACGGGAAGCGAATATTTGAGCAATTGAACAGTCAATTGTTTGGTTGGGGTTAGTGTGCGCTTAAGTGAAAAGAGTGAATTTACATAATATATAATCAGAATGAATCCAAAAGCGGAGGCGATTACATGTGCTAATATTATTCCAGTGACGCCCATTCCCAGAGCCAGAAATCCAATTGATAGGAGCAGTTTAACGACTGGTAAAACCACATTATTTGCAAGAACACTATACTGAGGTTTTTTGTAACTGATAATAATCTGGTATGCAATGAAACTGATTGCATCCATTGGGATACTTACACTTACAATCTGAAACAATGGGATCAATCTGGGATCTTGGAATCCTTGAATTGCAACAGGTTTTGCCAGCAGAAACAAAGAAATGCCGAAAAGAATACTTAACAGGGCAGGAATTCCAGCACTTATCTGAATGATTCCCCAGATCTTTTTCTCATTATTTTCCCTGATTGCAGGGGCAAGATAAGCGACAACTCCAGTTTGAAGACCCAACAAAGCCAACATGGATAAAATTGGGATTATTGTAAGGCCAAGTGTGTACAGACCATATTGTTCAGCACCAATTGCGCGTGCGACCAGGATGCTAAAAATAAATCGCACAAAATATTCAAACGTTCTTCCAATAAATGAAATGCTCCCACCTTTGGCTGTAGTAAGTATGTTTTGTTGGTATGTTTTATCGAATGGAGTATTAGATTTGATGAGTTCAATATCTGGAAAAGGCGGAGGAGCTGGTAATGGAACATTACCAGCTATATTTAATTCATCATGCGATGGGAATTCTGAAGATTTTTTTTCTGACAACTAATATTCCTTTAAGCCAGACAAGAATGAGACTCCGATGCCAAGCACTAAGCCCAATACAGCACCAAGAACCAGATTGAGTCTCATATTTGGTTTGATGGGATTCTCCGGAGATATCGCGGGGTCTAAAACCTTCAAATCGTACACACCATTTAAATTTTTTACATATTCAATGGTACTTTCACCAATTTTGTTCGTAAAAACCTGAACAAGTAATGGATCCGTACCTTCCACCGAGATCTCAATCACATTCGTACCTGTTTGAACTCTGCTGAAGACCAAAATATCTTTAGCTTGGGCGGAGGTTAAACCCAATGAAGCACTTGCTTTTTGTTTTACAGAAGTACTTGAGGCTATGGTTGCAAAAGTGTTTGCCACGGTAGGTTGCCCACCAAGAACGGAAAGACCGCTTAAGAACCCTATTTCATCCAATAACTGTGAAGATGGTGATACAACATATGTGGCAACTGCTGAATAAATTGGTGTTTTGGTGGACGATAATAGGTAAGTTCCGATAAACGTCACAAGCAGAACTATGAAAATAATCCACCATCTTTTGAGAAGTATCCGTATAAATATCATTAATTCCATAAAGCTCTGCTTATCCTCCATTTAAGATAATCTTGTTATGTAATTTGGATATGGAAAAGTTTACCCAGCTCCCTTGCTAAGGATGACTGATTTAAATGTGCGCCAGATGATCTTCAAATCTAAGACCAGATTTTGATTTTCAATATAATTGATATCGTAACGAACAAGCTTATCGAAACTGATTCCACTTCTGCCATTGATTTGTGCCAACCCGGTGATACCAGGAAGAACTTCCAGACGTTCGTAATGCCAGGAATGATATTCATCAACTTCCCATGTCACATTTGGGCGTGGACCAACAATGCTCATTTCATTTTTCATAACATTAATTAACTGTGGTAATTCATCCAAACTTGTTTTACGAAGGAAATTGCCTACTGGGAAAACGCGTTGTTTCAGCTCTGGCTTAAAAGTCGAAACAGCAGTTTCATTCGGGTCAATTTCGCCGCGAATATAAGCTTTCATAAATGTATGCCCTTGACCTTCATCATCCTCTGTTTCCAATGTGCGAAATTTATAAATATTGAAAGACTTTCCGCCTTTCCCAATCCGTTCCTGAATATAGAAAATTGGCCGGCCTGAACCAAGCAGTATCGCGATTGAACAAAGAAGAAAGAGCGGTACTGCAAACGGCAATAAAACCACACACAACATAAGATCAACCAGGCGTTTTGACGATTGATAAACGGGTCTGTATGGGTATATACGCGGTGGATTAATAATTGAATATTCCATATTCTAATTTCTGTTTATTTTGTTCATTCTGTGATCTGCTGTTCTGCTGAAAAGAAGTCAACGTTGTCACTATGCTCTGATTCTTTGTCCTTTATCATCAATTGGGTAACTCTTTCAAAAAGACCTTCAAATGTATATTCATCTTCCGGAAGGGTTGCAGCACCAATTTTGACGTTAATGCCAATCTGCTCACAGGCTTTTTGACGGAGCCTTTTGATTACAAAGTCTAAATCCTCCGGGGTTGTTTCTGGTAATGCAGCCAGAAAATGATCTGTGTTTTGAACAATAATGGTGCAGTCTTCCAATTGATTAATAAGCATTTTTGATAAATCCTGGAAAATGTGTTTCATCTTTTTTGGTTGCTTACTGTTCTCCGAACCTTTTACAGATGAATCAATCGAATTTTCATCTACTGTTATGGAAATTAAAGCCAGGGGGCGTTGATGGTTGCGAGCACGCCGTACTTCCCGGTAGATCAAACCCAACCCGGAATTTACAGATTCAGATATATTTTTACTTTCCTCTGAGAGAGTGTTGGAAGCCGTATGTTCATATTTGATTAATGCCAATTTGACCCAACGAGATAGCATGGCGGTTATGCCGATGGCAAAGACATCAACGATTGTCAGTAATATTGCTATTTCCCAAGAAAGATCTACAAAAAGGAACTGAATAATCAAAAACAGGGTGGTGAGAAATATCAATACAAACCAAAATGGAATTTTTGATATTTGTGGAAGAACAACAGCTGCTAACAGGATTGCAAATACAACCACAACCATTGGGATACCAAAGGTTATAGAATTTAGCTGTGCTCCGATGATACAGAATAAAACAAGCCAACTTTCTAAAATAATTATTCGAATATGTATTTTCTTCATTTTACAAATCTCTGCGTTGCTTCGGTGTAAAAAATTACTAATTTATTTGTTGAGAGCTTCCTCTACTTACTTAATTTTGAGGAGATAAATACATCTTTATCAGGCGCGCTCCGCCCTTTCGACATTGCCCAATTTGTCTTTTTTTCCTGCAGAAATTCTGCTAACCGAACGGTACGGGCTTTATTGATTCAGTCTTGATGACAGCTCTTACTTTGATTGCAATCCATCCGTTCTGTAATTTATTCATCATTTCTAAATTTTCTAAACCGATATAATCAATAACCTGGTAAATCTACGGGGTGTCGATGCTGAACACCAGCATCGACACCCTCATTCGGAATTTAATTTTTTGTAACCAGCGGGAGAAATATTAAGCTTCCACCAGGTTCTGGTTGTGAAGTGGAACCATCGTGAACGAAAACATCATCAATAACCCAGAGTAGATTCGAATAGTTTTTGGCATTGAAGCGTATCATTACGTTTGCGGTATTTGCATAAGCACTCAGGTCAACTAATTCGCTGGACCAATAGGAGGTGGTGCCAGTAAAGGTTTTCAATGTAGTCCAATTTACGCCATTTGTGGAAACCTCCAGTAGAACACTTTGGCCATCGGACAACCGGTATGCAGTCTTAAACCGTAGCCAGGGGCTATCATAATTCGTGAAATTCAGGGCTGAAGCTAAGGATAGCAATCCGCCTTTGGTTGTGGATCCGGTTGTTATCCAGGAGTATGTGCCACTGTAAGCATTATTGACATTATTTGTCCTGCTCCACTGGGTTTGAGCATCTACCGTCCATTTATTCGCATTACTTTCCATATCGTCCTGGAAAAGAGCGCTTTCAGAAACAGAAGGCTCGAATTGTGAGCGTGAATAAGTAGCTGTAACAAACCCAGGTATAGGCACTTCGGCCTCAAGAATTGCAGTTCCCGGAACACCACTGAATATTTTAATGGCGATCAGTTTGAATGGCTGGCTGCCTGTCAAAAGAAGTTTATCAAAAAGCATGCGACCATCGAAAAACATTTCGAGCGTCTGGCCTGAACCTACAGGCAGACTTTTCGGGGTACCCACGCTCCAGGCAACTGGGCGATTGAAATTGTCAACAAGCAGTCCTTCCATCCAATAGGAACCTGCCACGGTTACATTGATGACTGTTGAGATTTTCAATTGATCAAAGCGTCCGTTAGCATTTGTATCCAACGGGGTAGCTGTGAATGTGGTGGGTGCTACAACAGATTGTGGCGTTGATAACTTTGAACCGCTGTCAAGAGTGATAGTAGTGGTCTCGAAATTGCCAGGATCATCAATTGTAAACACTGGAGCATAGCGGGCATCAAGTATCTTTCCTTTACTATCAAACAAATTCAGGTGTTCTAATGAATAAGGGGGCAGGGTTCCGGCGATCTGGTATGTTAATAAAGCATCCGAACCATCGCCAATCCATTCTGCGTACCCAACGAATTCTCCACGTCCGTCATACAAATCGCCTCCTACTTTAAATGCTTCGGGTAAAGCGATAGTAAGCGGGACGGATATGGTGATCGTATCGATTAACCCATTGACATTATTGGTTTCCGTTGTGTATGAAAAATTGGATCCAATAAATGCAGCCTTTACAATGAAGTCACTGGCTTGATATGCCTGCGTTGGTTCTGCATAGGTCAAAAAGGCGGACATTTCGTCACTAAATATGTGACCTGAAATTGCTTGATCAGCAGGGGCAACCCAAATAGCTTCTATTTGGTAAGGTCCATCCAATTGATTATCACCAATCAATTGGCCGTCAAAGGCAATCTGTCCTGTTTGTAATCCTTCAGCCAACATAACGCGTGTTAATTCAGAACGGATTTGTTTATCGCCTGCACGCAGCAAGCCTCCCAATTGAAACTCACCTGCCAAATCGCTGGTTAGTTCAAATGTAATAATGAGTTGATCGTACCGACCGTCATTATCAAGATCCAATCCTGAATCACTGATGATTTCGCCCAACTGCATAATTGTGTTGGGAGCAAGTGTAAGCGATTGAGTAGGTTGGATCTCCTGTGTTGGAGTACTGTTGATTGTTGTCTGGCCTGGTAGTGGTTTACAGATTGGTTCCCATGCTGCTAGAAATGCAATACAATCAGGTGTTCCATCTGAAGATGGGCTGCACTTTTTTGGTTTAGGATTATATGGCCAGTTTTCGATGTCTCCTACTGTAGTTGGAATGCCATCCGGCAGTTTGTAGGTTTGTCTTGCTGTGCGCCCATAAGGATTACTATTATAAAGTGGACTATCCAATGGGTACCATTCGCTTGGAGCCCAATTATCCCCTTTCCAGAGTTGACAATTAAATATATCCATGTAAGGAGATTGATAAATCATGCTTAGTGGCTCTTTGCTATCCCATCTGTAATCTCGATTGATAAATCGATCCGGGCTGTCAGGATTATCAAACTCTTCAGGGGGAACCCCCACTTCAGTCCATACTGTGTTTACCATTCCCCCACCGAGACTGCCATTTTGCCAATCCCAACCTTCATTTGCTGACTGAATCAGGTCAGATTTTATATCCTGGAATGAAGCAAATTGATTTGAAGGACGTTGTGGATCATAAATACCAACTTCGGATAAGGGACGTAGAGCATTCGTTCCTCCTTCCCAAATGGGAAGGGTTTGATATTTATCTTCTGACTGAATTGAAGTTCGTGCGGCATACCATAGATTGCTGCCTCCACCTTGTTTCGCCCACATCATTACGGCGTGATCGTATTCAAAAAAGGTTGCAGTACCTATTTCCCCATGTGCATTCAGGACTTTATTGTAGTTTAAATTGAAGGGGCGGGCTGCGATCCCTACTGAACGAAGCATAGCGGTGAATACACCAGCGTTGGTTTCACATGCTCCTCCTGTCATCCAGTAGAATTTTCCATCTGGGCGGGTATTATCATAATAATAAGTGGTTGCACTTGAAAAACTGTTAAGGGCACTGGAATAATTTACACGAACCGATTGATCAGCTTTTACACTGATAGCCTCAGATGCTTCAAATGTATTGGTTTTCCCCTGGATTACAGGAATGGTAAAGTTTTGTAGGACCTTTTTGGTGAATTGTTCTGTCCAGAATGCTTGTGCATATCCAAAATTTTGATGGTATAACCAGTCTGAACAGATCGGGTTGCCTGCCTCGCAGAGGCTGTAGTATTGATAATCTCTGGCACGGAAAAATACTGCGACTTCATCGCGCAGATTTAATGGATCGCCATCATATAAATAAACATCAATTTCATCCTGGGTCAATCCGGTCGGTAGTTCAAAGATGACATAAATCGGTATGCTCTTTGACCATGCACCGTCAGTAATTGTTGCTGTATATGTACCAACTGTTCCATCAACTGGAATGCTTGCAAACCACCCACCACGAGCTGGATCGCGAACTGGTGTTATTGAAGTCATCCCAGCTCCACTAATCGTCAATGTAGCTGAATTCGAATTAACGGCAGTAATTTTAAATGTCGTTCCACGCCGTAATACTGCAGCTTCGGTCAATAAATATTGATCTCCCCCCTGCTCCATTTTGAAATATTCAGGGTGATTTGTTCTGTAATATTGTAACGTCTTGAAGCTGCTTTCATATTTAACGGCGATTCCAGGACTCGCAGGATCGTTCGGATTTGTGTTAAATAGTTTTTCTTCTGCATCCGATAAGCCATCCTGGTCACTGTCAGCTTTTTTAGGATTTGTCGAATACGGTCCACCGGCAAGGTTGTACCAACCATTGGATTCCATGGTATTCGAAAACCCATCTTGATCCAGATCCGACAAAGGATATACTCTGTCGGCCTGAACATTATGAATTGATCCGACTACAGATAGTATCAGACTGAAAATAATAAAAATTGGTAAATAGGTTTTTTTCATAGTATGTCTCCGGATTGAATTTTGAAAGTGGATTTTTTGAGCTACCCCAGTTTGAGCCGGCGCCCGGGGCAGCTCAGTGCGCCGGTCTTTAAAGTCCTTTGAATCTGCCATAAGGAATCATTTGACAGCCAAACTCGCAGCAGCCGAAAGAAATCGTTCTGCAATTCTCGCAGGCATCTCGCTTTTACTGATAAACGCATCTGCACTTGCAGAAAGAGCAGCTTGATTGCGAGAATCCATATGGCTGATAAGGACTACGACCAGTGCAGCCGGGCATGCTTTTCGGAGCTTCTCAACGGCCTTATTTGGTTCTTCTGGGAGCAAATTCCAATCCACCACCAACATATCTGTACGGGCGACAGGTGCTTGTTCTAAAGTGGTTATCCAATCCGCAGCTTCACCGACGACAATCATTTTCAGGTCGATTAATAAGCGTCGAATAGCATTTCGCTCTTCAAGCATGGACGTAGCTAAAAATACACGGGTCATATAAATATCGTACGATATTTACTGCCTGTGCACATCCAACGGATGGGGAATTATTGTCTATACCACTTGGGGGAGAAAAAACCTTTTTTTGTAAAACAGAGCAGTGTGTTTTTAGGCATGCTATCTGTTGCAGGCCTAAAAATACACTGCTCCTAATTTTGGAATCTAGGTCAGGAAATTATATTGTTACGCAGAGCAAGTGTTACAGCTTCCGTGCGGCTGGCAACCCTAAGTTTTGACAGAATATTACTGACGTGAGACTTAATTGTCGATGGACTAACCTTCAACTTTCCAGCGATTTGGGTATTATTCAACCCCTCAATCATCAAGGCCAGAACTTGCCGTTCGCGCTCTGTAAGGTCAGAACCTTGTTTTGATGGATGATTGGCAGTTCGAACAAGAACCTGGGTTACCTCCTGAGAAAGAGTTGCCTGACCGTTGTGAGCCGAACGGATAGCCTGTGAGAGTTCATCAGCAGTCACAGTTTTTATCAGGTAACCAATCGCACCAGCGTCCAGGGAATCTTTAATTAATTTGGCTTCTTTGAAACTGGTAAGTGCAAGAAACTTGATGGTGGGATGTTTTAGGTGGATGGTACGAATTGCTGTCACGCCGTCCATTTCAGGCAATATTAAATCCATCAGGACCACATCCGGTACAATTTCATCACAAAGTTGGATAGCAGATTCGCCGGAGTCAGCTTCGCCTGCCAGTTCCAAATCTGGGAAGATTTTCAGAAAAGTTGCTAATCCCCGGCGAACCATCGTGTGATCATCAACGATCATCACACGTATGCGGTTTAATGATAAATTTGTCATTGGATGTCTCCATTTTGGGGAGGAATCCAGCTGAGTGTCATTTCTGAACCCGCTCCTGGTTGGCTAGTGATGACCAATTTTGCCCCCACAGAATCTGCATGTTCATTCATCATTGTCAGGCCATAGTGACCGGATTTTTTGGCAATAGAATCCTCATAAAAAAATCCTATACCATCGTCACGAACACATAATTCTATTTTTTCTCCATCCTGTTGAAGGAAAATATCGACATGTTTAGCTCTTGCATGTTTAGCAACATTGAACAGCGCTTCCTGACAAATTCTATAGAAGGCTACCTGTACTTCGGATGGCAGGAGGATATCCTCCACCGCAGTCACTGTGACCGGAATATTGGTCCGACCTGTATATGCATTGCCTAGTAAGATCAATAAATCGCGCAAGTCTGAATCAGTTAAAGTTGAAGGACGCAATTCTGCCAGAAGGGAGCGCATCTCAGCCTGTGCTCCTCGGGTGAGATGCAACAAATCTTTAATCGATTCACGCGCTTCTGCTTGATCCTGTTCCCATAATCGTGGAAGAACCTCAGCGATAAGACCAGCCGAGAACAGTGATTGATTGACTGCATCGTGCAGATTGCGCGCCAATCGCTGACGCTCTTCATATATTGCAAGTTTTTTTGCCTGGTCGTACAACTCCATATTAACCATTGTGATCGCAGCCTGGTTGGCTACGCTAAGCGCTATATCAGCGTGATGAAGTGTGAAATATGTTTCCTCTTTGTTCGCCATTCCCACACCACCAATAATACGATTTTTCACCGCCAGGGGTATCCACATCCACGATTTCATTCCTGTGAGCAACTTGGCAGCTCCATCATCTAAAAGTGTGCGTAAAAATTCTGCTTGAGGATCATCTGCCCAAATGTCAGCGATAATGATGGGACGATGCCCATTGAATAAAATTGAAAGAGTCTCAGATCCCTTTACACGGACTCTGATTTGTCCCAATTTCTCTAATTTCGGGTTGCCACGCATAGCCAGAGTTACCAGTGAGGAATCTACCAACGTGAATAATCCGGCATGGGTATAATCGATAATCTCATGTATCTGGTCAAGTATCAAGCCGGGGTTGAATTCCAGCGCAGATGCCAGGGTATGGGATATCTCTAAAAGCTTGGATTGTTCCAGGTAACTTAATTCAAGAATGTGCTGCCGGAGGATATTTTCATCCTGAATCCGGTTCGTGACATTACGGATAATGCTAAGCATACAATCCCTGTTGTTGTATTGGATAGGTACTCCGTGCCATTCAACAAAAATTACTGAATGATCATGACATAAATGTTGTAACCGGGGATTGAACACTTGTTTTGATTTAAAATAATCAATTTTCTCATAGAATAAATTCATGCTTCCAGGTTCTATTAATGATGTTATATGGAGTCCTATGAATTCCTGACACGTGTAGCCATGCATCATACATGCCGTCTGATTCGCCTCCAATACAAAACCGGTTTCCAGGTCGGTAATGATAAAACCATCAGGGAGGGAATCATAAATAGTCCGTAAATCAGAATCTGTCAATTTTTCTAATGAAGGATTAGAAATTATTTTCATTTTTTAATCTCCGTTTTGAAAATAAGATGATTAAAATTACCCTCAATTCTTGGAATCCTCAGCTTATTTAAAAAAATTGGATTTATTCTCATAAATTACCTTAAAAATTATACATTTATTTTTGTTAAGGGACAACATTAAAAATCCTAAAAAATGTATTAACAATTTCACATAAAATTCCTAATCTTCGTTTATAGAACTGTAGTTTTTTAAGAAGGCACGCAATCCTACGGTGTAATTAACAAATTTGTTGGTTGACCTCACTATTGGAACATGCTACCCTTCCTGAGTAATAGAAACGAAACGGCAAACCCGGCGAAAACCGGGGACGCAAAACCATGGGCCTAAAGTCGAAAGATAATGGTTGCCAGGTTTCCGAAATCACATAGCTAAATGAAGCTCCGTGTAGCGGACCTGTAAACCCAGGTTCGCTATTTTTTGTGTGATTAGCGAGAACAAAGATTAATAACGGCAACCTCTCAATGAGTAAGAACCGATTTGGGTCGGACATCTTACTTCGCGAAAGGAAAATAATGAAAAAGTACAAATTCTATCTGATGATTTCCATCTTAATCAGCATGCTAATTATTCCATCAGGAAGCACACTTGCAAATGATGAGATAATTGACCCGAACGTGGGCCAACAAGAAAACATACCGGAGAATCAGACGCAAGAAACTATCGAAAGTGATCCGGAAAATCTAGAGCCAGACAGCATTACTGTTCATGATAGTAACAAGGTGTTTCTTCCATTAGTAAGTAGAAGTGAAGCAACCAAATCAATCTTACCCCAAATACAAATACCATCTCCCCAAACACCATCACCTGATTATTATGTGTCACCTTCGGGTAATGACTCAAACTCAGGTACCAAGGCACAACCCTGGCGAACAATCAAAAAAGCGGCTGATACACTGGTAGCAGGGAAAACAGTCAAAATCCTACCCGGCACCTACAAAGAAAAGCTCACACCTAAGAACTCAGGGACTGCAGATGCCTACATTACCTATACAGCGGATCCCGGAACGGTTATTTTGGACGGGTCAGGCGTGGACATGCCTAACATTTCTAAAGGAGATGGGTTGGTACAGATACTGGGAAACAGCTATATTAAAGTAGAGAACCTGACCTTGAAAAATTCTACATTCAACGGTGTCAATATCTCAGACAATTCATCCGGAACACGTTCCAAAAATATTGTAATCAATAACATGACGATTGAAAACATTCACAGGGTTGGTATTCGTGCTCGCACCAGCGATAACTTGCTGCTGCAAGACAACAAGATCAACCACATCACCCTTTCTTCGGGTATTGGGGTATGGTGGTCCAATCAAGTGTCCGTTGTAAATAACACCATAACGAATGCCCATTATTACCATGAATGCCAGGGTGCTTACGATGAAGCCCTCACCATCTCCGGAACCAAAAATTTTGAGGTCATGTACAATACTATTTATAATACCGAACCCAACCCAGCAGGATTCTGCACAGGTGCGGAAAAACTGGGGATCGACATCAAAGAGAGCTCTGAAAATGGACGGGTCCATCACAATAATGTGCGTCATATGAATGCAGGCGGAATTTACGTGGATGGCTGGAAGGCGGGATCGAATGGTACGCCAACCCTGAATCACATTGATATCTACAATAATTACGTGAGTGATGGTGGTGGGATCATAATAGGCTGCGAGCAGTCGGTTGGGGTGGTTGAATATATCAACATCTACAATAATCTTGTGGTGAATGCGTGGTTCGCTGGCATCCAGGTGCGTGCTGGTTGGGGGGATGGATTACGGAAAAACATCACGATTTACAATAACACGATTTACGGTGCATCAACCGAAGGTGGAAATGGCGGGGCTGGAATTTATGTGACCACTAACAACCTGGGTAGTAATAATGGAGATGCACCGGTTATTATCCGCAACAATATTTCCATGTTTTATTTAACAGGCTGGGTAGGTCAAATCACTGCTGGTAACTCTACAATAGCATCAAAAATTTCCGCGTCTAACAACCTGGTGTACGGTCCTATGAAATGTTCTTCACAATTTCCAAATTGTGTGGAGGTCGGCGATCGTATTTCTGCCCCTCCATCGAAGGTCTTCAAAAATCCGGCTGGATACGATCTGCGTTTGTTACCAGTATCACCTGCGATTGATAAAGGTCATAACGTTGGTATTGTGACTTTTGATTTTGAAGGTATTCAACGTCCATCGGGCAACGCTTACGACATTGGAGCCTACGAATACAAATAATCCAGTTTACCCGGCATAATGGGTGAACATTTTAAATAACCTGGACGGGTTTTTTTGGTAGTTTTCTTCTAAAAAAAACGTCCTTTTTTTTAAATTCAATATTCATTAAATTCTGAAAATTATTGAGTTTCATTATAGATCAATTCTGTGGGTTGACTCGGCTATTGGAACATGTTACCCTTCCTGAGTATTAGAACCGAAAAGGTAAACCCGGTAAAAACCGGGGGCGCAAAACCTTGGGCCTAAAGTCGAAAGATAATGGTTGCCAGGTTTCCGAAATCACATAGCTGCGTATGGCTCCGTGTAGCGGTCCTGGATTTATAGACCAATTTTTTGGATGGTATCAAAAATCTCTTGCTGTAATTCATTAAAAGCCAGAACATTTATGAAAAGATATCGTTTAATGCTCTCACTGGAAAGTGTTTTGAATAAGATCATCCTTTTAATTGATAAGGATCATGCAACCAATCCTACAATCGAACCATTATCTGTAGACCATAAACTGACGTATCGTCTGAAGGTATATTCATCGAATTGCCTGTCGTGTAATCACAATCCAATAAAGTTCAAACTGAGCATAATAACTGGTTCGCTACCGAATTTTCTAGCGTAAACCATTAACCATAATATCCTTGATGAAAGGAAGTATTATGCGTAAATTTAATTTTCAACTTTTGATTCTATTTTTAGGTAGCGTGCTTTTTTTTCCGGCAAGCACTGTCTTGGCTCAAACATCCGTTATCTATCTTCCATTGGTGAGTACATCCCCACCAACCAATTCGCAGTCAGCTGATTATTTTGTATCAACTTCAGGCAATGATAACAACCCTGGTACCCTGGCACAACCCTGGCGAACGATCCAAAAAGCAGCTGACACGTTGGTAGCAGGCAAGACGGTTTATATTCTGCCAGGCACTTACTATGAAAAATTTTCTCCCAAGAACTCGGGTTCATCCGGAGCCTACATCACCTACACAGCTGAACCTGGAACTGTCATTTTGGACGGTTCCGGCGTCTCAATGTCAACCGACGCCAGAGGAGATGGATTGGTTCAAATTCTGGGTAAGAGTTACATCAAAGTTCAAAATCTGACACTGCGTAACGCTTCAGTCAACTGTGTCAACATCTCAGATAATTCATCCGGAGTTCGTTCCAACTATTTAGAAATAAGTGGTTTGACCATTCAGAACTGTACCAAGGTTGGTATTCGTGCTCGCAGCAGCGATAATTTACTGATAAATGACAATAAAATCAATCATATCAAATACTCCTCTGGAATTGGCGTATGGTGGTCCAACAATGTGGTCGTTGATCACAATACCATTACCAATGCCCATTATTACCATGAGTGTCAGGGTGCACATGATGAAGCTTTAACCATCTCGGGCACTAAGAATTTTGAAGTTTCGAACAACACACTGGATAACACCGAAGCTCCCCCGCCAGGTTTCTGTACTGGTTCAGAAAAACTGGGGATCGACGTTAAACAGAGTTCTCAAAATGGGCTGGTGCATCACAACACGGTGCGAAATATGAATGCAGGTGGAATTTATGTGGATGGTTGGGATGCCGGATCAAATGGAAAACCGACGCTGAATAATGTTGATATCTATAACAATCATGTGAGTAATGGTGGTGGAATCATAGTGGGTTGTGAGCTGGCTGAAGGGGTGGTCGAATATATTAACATATACAATAATCTGTTGGTGAATACCTCGTTCTCTGGAATCCAGGTACGTGGTGCCCATGGGGATGGATTACGAAAGAATATCACGATCTATCACAACACGATTTATGGTGCCTTACCCTCTGGTGGAAATGGTGGGGCTGGAATTTACGTTACCACTTCTAATTTGGCTAGTAATAATGGAGACGCCCCGGTGATTATTCGTAACAATATTTCCATGTTTTATTTCCTCTCCAATGGAGGTGGCACGGTAGGTCAAATCCGAGCTGGAAACTCCACGATGGCTTCAAAGATCTCCGCATCTCATAACCTGGTTTATGGACCTCAAGTTTGTTCGTCGGAATACCCGTCTTGTGTTGAGGTCGGCGATCGTATTTCTGCCCCTCCATCGAAGGTCTTCAAAAATCCGGCTGGATACGATCTGCGTTTGTTACCAGTATCACCTGCGATTGATAAAGGTCATAACGTTGGTATTGTGACTTTTGATTTTGAAGGTATTCAACGTCCATTGGGCAATACTTTTGATATCGGAGCTTTTGAGGCAAATTGACAAGGAAGGACCTGTAGGGTTCGTTGGTAACGCACCATCTAATGACTATTTTGGTGCATCCATGGTGCACCAACAATATTCAATCGTGATTGGAAGGGTGCGCCTGCCCTCAGATGTGGGGGGTTCCTAACGCACCTTTAAAACGAAAATCAAGAATGGTTATATGGGGTTTTAGTAATACGAATGGGGTGAAAGTTATTGAAGATGTTTCGGAAAATTTGGTTGGAAATAAATGGTGCGTCAGCGACCCCCGTGGCCGAAGGCAGGCGCACCCTACTAAAATTTTCTGGTTGGATTGAAGATATAATTATCTTATAAAATAAAGGGATTTCGTAAAGGATAGTTTTTCATCAATTCAAAACAGCCTTATCTTGAGGGAAAAAGGAGTCAAAAATGGCGATTAAGCATAAACGTTTGGGGAAACATGGTGTGCTGGTAAGCAATATTTGCCTGGGTACCATGAATTTTGGCTGGCATACAACCGAAGAAGACAGTTACAAAATCATGGATCGTGCACTTGAACTGGGTATCAATTTCTTCGATACCGCAGATGTCTATGGATGGGATGTGGAACATGGCCATACAGAAGAAATCATCGGGCGCTGGTTTTCGTTGGGTGGTAGCCGCCGGGATGCGACGGTTTTGGCTACCAAGGTATACAATCCTGTCAAACGCAAAGCCAATTTACCTGAGGTGAACAGTGATGATCGTAGCTTATCAGCTTATAAAATTCGCAAACATTGCGAAGGAAGCCTTAAACGATTGCAAACGGATTGGATCGATCTATATCAAATGCATCACATTGACCGCGATTGCCCCTGGGATGAAACATGGCAGGCTTTTGGCAGTTTGATCAATCAGGGAAAGGTGGTGTATGTAGGTTCCAGTAATTTTGCCGGCTGGGATATTGCAACCGCCTGTCAGGAAGCCTCGAAACGTGGCATGTCAGGGTTGGTCAGCGAGCAAAGTATCTATCATTTAAATAACCGCATGGTGGAGCTCGAAGTCATCCCATCCTGTCGCCATTATGGCCTGGGTCTCATTCCCTGGAGTCCATTAGACGGTGGCTTATTGGGTGGTGCCTTGGAAAAAATGGAAACTGGTCGCCGTAAAGGTGAGAACTTTGAAAAAAATGTCGCTAAAAATCGAGACAAACTGGAAAAGTACGAAGCATTATGCCGTGAAATAGGGCATCCACCTGGCGAAGTGGCGTTAGCCTGGCTGCTTCATAATCCTATCGTAACAGCACCCATCATCGGACCACGCACCATGGAGCAACTTGAAAGCGCTGTTCGTGCAGCAGAAATTGTGTTGGATGAGGATACACTGCAAAAATTGGACGAGATATTCCCAGGTCCGGGTGGAGAAGCACCCAACGCGTATGCCTGGTAACTGAAAGGTGCGTCGGTGACGCACCTCTACTTTTTAGCTTTCAGCCTTCAGCTTTAAGCGAATCCCTACTCTTCCAACTTCCTCAGAGGCGGGAAGAGAAGCACCTCACGGATGGTTTGCTGGTTGGTGAGCAGCATTACCAGGCGGTCGACACCCATACCAAAACCGCCCATGGGGGGCATGCCGTAGGACATAGCACGCAGGTAATCTTCGTCCATGGGATGGTGTTCTTCATCATCCGATTCGTAATCGCGTCCCATCTCGAGGAAGCGCTGCTCCTGGTCAATTGGATCGTTAAGCTCGGTGAAGGCGTTACACACTTCCATACCTGCCATGAAGCCCTCAAAACGTTCTGTCATGGTTGGATCACCAGGTTTGCTTTTTGCCAGCGGGGAGATATCGCGCGGGTAATCGTACAGAAAGGTCGGTTGGATCAGGGAAGGTTCCAGGTAATCGCCGGTCAGGCTTTCTATCAGTTTGCCGCGCGGGCTGCCGGGTTTGAAAGCATAACCTTTGGCTTTCATGGCAGCTTCGAGGTTCTCGCCTGTGGGATGCTCATTGATATCGATGCCGGTGGCTTCAATCAATCCCTGGCGTAATTCCAGACGCCGCCAGGGGGGAGTGACATCGATGGTATTGCCACGGAACTGGATCACGCGGCTGCCCAGCACCTGATCACAGACATAAGCGACCATGTTTTCGGTTAACTCCATAATGGAGTGGTAATTGGCATAAGCCATGTAGAATTCAATCTGGGTGAACTCCGGATTATGTTTGAAGGAGACACCTTCATTACGGAAATCGCGACCAATTTCGTACACACGGTCGAAACCACCCACGATCAGACGTTTGAGGTATAACTCAAAGGAAATGCGTAAATACAGTTCCTGTTTGAGTTGATTATGGAAGGTAACAAAAGGGTGCGCTGCAGCGCCACCATAGATTGGCTGCAAGATGGGAGTTTCCACCTCGATGAAATCACGTTCATCCAGGAATTGTCGCAAGGCACGGATAGTTTTGGTGCGGATTTTGAAAATCTCACGTACTTCCGGGTTAACGGCCAGGTCCGCATAGCGCTGGCGGTAGCGCATCTCAGGGTCATTCAGGGTGGCATGCCGTACGATTTTGCCATCCACCACTTCATCTTTAGCAGCCGGAAGGGGAGTGATAGCTTTGGCCAGCATGTGGAATGAATTCACATGCAGCGAGATCTCACCAGTTTTGGTGCGGAGGAGGTGTCCACTGGCTTCGATGTAATCACCCAGGTCGTAATCCTCTTTCAGCCGGGTCATCATTTCTTCACCTATCTCATTGATGCGGAAGAAAAGTTGGATTCGGGCGGTACCATCCTCGATATGTGCGAAAGCAATTTTTCCCATCGGTCGCATTGCACGGATACGACCTACCAGTGTCGCCTGAACAGGTTCACTTCCTTCTAATTGTTCTGCAGCTTCGAATGCCTGGATGGCTTCCTGATTGCGATGTGTGTAATTTGCTGTGGTGGGATAAGGTTCAATCCCCTCAGTGCGCATACGTTCAATTTTTTCCAGACGGATTTTTTCCAGTTCATTTCTTTCCATTTTGATTACCTCTTGACATTGATCTTTTTGTTTTATCTCAATCATCCGGGTCGGTGGTTGATTTTGGAGGTGATACTGATCTACAACACTCTGACCACTAAGATGAACAGAACCATCTTTTTAACAAAATGCCCCGCCTAATATTATCACGGGCGGGGCAAAGTTCTTATTATTATTTTTATTCGAAATTTATGATTTTCACTTTATAAGCGCCTGCCGGTGCATTTACGGAAACTACATCACCCGTCTTATGATTGAGTAATGCCTTACCCAATGGTGATTCATTTGATATCTTGCCAACGCTCGGTTTTGCTTCAGCTGCCCCAACAATGATGTACAATTCTTCCTCTTTCAGGCCTTCTTCCATAATTGTCACACGCGAACCAACCTGAATGGTGTCTGCTTTATGTGTTTCGGTTACAATACGGGCAGTTGCCAGCAGATATTCAAGTTCTTTGATGCGGCCTTCCGTGAATGCCTGCTCGTTTTTTGCGGCTTCATATTCAGCGTTTTCAATTAATTCACCGCCTTCCATTGCTTCATGTAAGCGTTCAGCAACTTCTTTGCGCTTTGTTGTGCGCAAATATTCTAATTCGTTTTGCAGTTCATCATAACCTTCTTGCGTCAGAAATGATACAGACATGGCTTATCCTTTTTCTATTTTGTAATGTCTTATCCCGATTAAAAAGAAATAAACCACCCCGATGGGAGCGATTTTTTTCCTAATTCCTTGTTACAGGTAGCAAGATATTATCATAATTCAAATTGAAATGCAAGCTATTTTTGACATTATTACAATACTTTTTACAAAGAGTAGCCAGGAATGGACAAAATCTTAGTTTTTGATCAGGTTTTAAGAAAAACGCTTTTTTTATATGATTAAACGAATTCCTAATTGACAGCAGGCGAAAGGTTTACTACTATTTAAATAACAGCGGAGGTTCCAATGAAAAAGAAAAAGAAGACCCCATACATATTTATTATCCTGATAACGATCCTTCTATTTATCAGTGTTGCCTGTCAGTTGCCACTTGATAACGCAAGCGAAAAATCGCCAGATACTGATCTGGAAGCCACAATTGTTGCCTTGCAAACCCAAATCGTACAACCGACAATAAATAATCAAAATCCAACACAGGTCGAAACGAACACTCCTACCGAAACCACGCAATTACCATTTGAACCTGACCAGTCTTTCATCAGTCAATATCAGGGTTTTGTGGCGTTTCAGAATGGTCGTTTTAGTGCTTATGATTTTGAAGGGAATTCTCTGGGGTTGGAGTTGCCTGCCGGTACATCCACCTGGTATGGTGATAATGAAATTAATGTCTTTTCGGATGAGATCTTTTATGCTGAATTTAGCGAAAACTCCGGTGTTTTCCGTGTCAATGCTCAGGGAACCATGAATTTAGATTTTATTGATAGTTATGACCCTGTTTCCATCGCGGTTTCCCGTGATAAACAATTGATTGCATGGTCTAACAGTTCTTGGGGGGAAGGAGATATCCGAACAGAAATCTATTTTGCCAATCTGGATGGCAGTAGTATTCAATTAATTGATAGCATTCCAGAAAGCGAACAGGCTGATTTACCCCGGTTTTTCTATCCAATTAAGTGGACAGACGATGGGCGCTTGATTTATGGCACCGGATTGACAGGCATCGGCGGATACATGATTTTCTGGGGGTATAACGGATTATTCATTTACAATCCGCTCAATAATTCGATTCGAACACTTGTAGATGATCAGGAACGATTAGGAATTTGTTTGAGTAGTATTTCAGATGATTTGACAAGAATCGCCATAGTCTGCGGGTCTGACAATACTGTGCGGGTGCGAACCTTAAGCACGGGTATTGAAACAGCTTTTCCGATATTGGAAGATCAGGTTTTGGCAGGTGCAGCTCGTTTCTCACCATCGGGGGAGTGGCTGGCGTATGTCATTCAAAGGGCTGACCCGATGCAGGAATTGGGAAAGATTGTGGTCGTCCCGGTGGACGGGAGTCAAACACCCAGAATTGTAGCAACAGTTGAAGATGGCTCGTTTGTGGCAGAAGGTTGGGTAAGCGAAGAGTATATTATTGTCACACAAAGCAGTATGTCTTCCAACCAAAACGTTGTTTTAAAGATTTCAAGAGACGGTGGGGAAGTAACCCAGATCGTAAACGGTAAATTTATGGACTTCATGCCATAGATCTGATTATATAAGTGTATACGAATTAGCTAAACCAAAAACTCTTCACAATTGAACAACAACCATTGACAGGATGTTGATAATAACTATAATTGTAAATGAAAATCATTTTCAATAAGAATTTTGATTATGATATTTAATTATTGTGGAAGGTAAATATGATACAGAAAAGATATGTCTACATTGCGATTTTTTTGATATTAATGGTCAGCCTGGCTGCCTGTAATCAGGTACCGAAAAATCAGGATCAATCAACCCTAAAGGTTTTGGCAGTTGAATCATTTTTAGCGGATATAGTGCAAAATGTGGCTGGAGACAGATTGGAAGTTGAAACTTTGATGCCGAAAGGGTTGGATCCTCATTCTTTTGAACCAACGCCCAGGGATATAGCCAGGATCAGTGACAGTGATATCCTTTTTATCAACGGTGCCGGATTTGAGACCTGGTTCGATGATATTATCGAGAATTTACCAGAGAACCTGGTGGTGGTAGAAGCATCTGCCGGGTTGGAAAGCCGCATTGTGGAGGAGGAAGAACATGAGGAAGAGGATGAGCTGGAAGAAGAGCATGATCATGAAATCGATCCACATTTTTGGTTGGATCCAAATCTGGTAATAACCTACGTGGAGAACATCCGTGATGGTCTAATTGCGATCGATCCAGAGGGAAAGGATATTTATTCTTCAAATACCGAAGAGTACATCCAACAACTGAGAGACTTGGATGTTTACATTCAGGAGAAAATAGCAGTGATTCCAACTGAACAGCGGTTAATCGTCACAAACCATGAAAGTTTCGGTTATTTTGCTGATCGCTATGGTTTTGAGATTGTGGGAACAATCATCCACAGTGTCAGCAGCAGTGCTTCCCCTTCAGCGCTACAAATGGCTCAATTAGTTGATCAAATACAAGCCTCGGGGGCAATTGCTATTTTCCTGGAAACTGGGACCAATCCTAAATTGGCAGAACAATTAGCAAAGGAAACCGATATTAAAATCATTTACGATCTTTATACACATTCTGTCAGTGATTCGGGTGGGAAGGCATCAACCTACATGGATTTGATGAAGTATAATGTGGATCAAATAGTAAACGCCTTAGGAGAATGACAATCTCTTTCTAGTCAATATTATTAGGAAAGAAGAAAATGGACTCTGCCCATCTTGTCGTAGAAAATATTGAAGCCGGCTATAACGGAGAATCAGTCTTGAATAAGATCAGTTTTTCCGTGCCTGAAGGTCAATCCCTGGCGGTTGTGGGTCCGAATGGGGCAGGTAAATCGACTTTATTCAAAGTATTGGTCGGTCTATTACCAATTCGGGCAGGAAGCGTTCAGGTGCATGGGAAACCGCTTGGATTCCATATTGATTGCATTGCCTATGTGCCACAACGAGATGCCATTGATTGGAAATTTCCTGTAACTGTATTGGATGTGGTTGTGATGGGACGTTTTGGTAAGTTAAAATGGCTGCAGAAACCCGGCAAAGAAGATTATGCAGTTGCTCTCCATAGTCTTGATCAGATGGGGATCGGAAATTTAGCCAATCATTCCATTGCTGATCTTTCCGGGGGTCAACAACAACGAGTTTTCCTGGCACGCGCACTGGCTCAAGATCCGCATATCCTCTTATTGGATGAACCATTCACCGGAGTTGATGCCAGCACACAGGAAACGACCATGGACCTGCTGGATGAATTACACAAACAGGGTGTTACTGCGATGGTATCAACTCACGATCTCAATATGGCGGCTACCCGTTTTTCCCAGGTACTTTTAATTAATCGGAACATAATTGCCTATGGTACCCCTGAAGAAGTGTTCACCCCTGAGAATCTCCATATCGCCTTTGGGGGACAGGTGCTTTCCATGCATGGTGTCATGGTTGTAGATGAGTGTTGTCCGCCGGAAACTCCGGAGGTTAGAATTTGATCGAATTTCTGACCTCCCCCTTTACCTATTCATTTATGCAACGAGGTTTTATAGCTGCATTGCTTGTAGGCATCTTGTGCTCGGTGGTCGGATCATATATCGTGTTACGCGGTATGGCCTTTTTGGGTGATGCGCTGGCACATGCCATTTTACCTGGGGTTGCCATTGCCTATTTGTTAGGTGGAAACCTGATTTTGGGTGCTTTCGTGGCAGCCATTGTGGTTGCCATCGGTATCGGGTTCTTTTCCAATGAGGGCACCATCAAAGAAGATACTGCGATTGGGATTCTTTTCTCCGCTGCCTTTGCGTTAGGTGTAGCTTTGATAAGCAGTATCCGCACGTATGCAGTTGACCTGAGCCATATTTTGTTTGGTAATGTGTTGGGTGTGAGCGAAAATGATTTGATTTTCACAGCTGTGCTTACCATCATCATTCTTCTTATTGTTGCGGTTAATTACAAACAATTCATGGTGATTTCGTTTGACCCAATTTTGGCAACTATGATGCGATTACCGGTGCAATTTTTACGATATCTGATGATGGTCATGTTGGGGCTGACAGTAGTGGTATCGATTCAAACCGTAGGAGTGGGATTGGCAGCTGCCATGCTGGTGACACCCGCTGCTTCTGCCTATCTACTAACCCGACGTTTGCCCAGCATGATGATCGTCTCGGCGATCATCGGTGCATTTTCCAGTGTTGTCGGTCTGTATATCAGTTACTATATAAATATTGCATCAGGTTCTGCAATTGTGTTGACAGCAACTATGATTTTTTTGTTTTCTTTCGCTTTTTCACCTCGACGAGGAAGAATTCGACACTAATTTTCTTTATAAAATAACTTTATATGGGGTTCACATGAGAAATGAAGAACAGGTTCTGAAACAGATTCTAGATTTTGCGCGATATGATGATAATATCCGAGCGGTAGTCTTGAATGGATCAAGAGTTAATCCAAATATCCAACATGATATTTTTTGTGATTATGATGTGATTTATTTTGTACGGGATTTGGAGCAGTATGTCCTTGATACCAGCTGGATTTCCAGTTTTGGTGAATTGGTAATCATGCAATTCAACCGGGATATTGAATCAGAAGATTCATTTGTTTATTTGATGCAATTTGCCGATGGGGTAAGAATTGATTTATCCTTCGAAAAGATGAAAATGATTCTCTCATCATTGGAGGACAGCCTGACTATTGTGCTATTGGATAAAGACCAGTGTATTCCACCCATCCCCGATCCTAATGAATCCAGTTACATCACAAAAAAGCCAGATCAGAATGAATATGATCTGATGGTGAATGAATTCTGGTGGGTTTCCACTTATGTTGCTAAATCGCTCTGGCGCGGTGAGCCCGTGACCGCCAAATATCTTTTCGAAGTAATCATGCGTGATTGTGTAAACCGGATGGTTGCCTGGTATATTGCTATGCAGCATGATTGGCAAGTTAATGCTGGAAAAATGGGAAAAAAGTTCGGAAAATTATTGCCCGCTGACCTCTGGCAAGAGCTTCTCTCGACCTATCCTGGAATTGGGGAAGACGAAATCTGGCAAGCTTTAATTAACTCAGGAAAGTTAATGCGGAAAATGAGCATCCCGGTAGCTGAGAATCTGGGATATACCTACCATTATCAAGAAGACGAACTGGTAAAAGTGTACTTACAGCAGGTCATGAATCTGCCAAAGGATGCCCAATCATTTGATTGAGATCGCCAGTGGTTGAAACCACAGGCTCATGAAGCACGAAACCAGCTAAAGCAGGTTGGTGGGTGGTTAACCTGCTTTAGCTGGTTTTTAATTTGGCAGCCATGGATTTCAATCCATGGCGAAGACCAATCAGCATAAACAGAGGTGCCAGATACTGTAAAATCGATGTTGAAAAAACTACCTTCGGGGTATTAATGAGAAACTCAGCTGCAGGTCCGTACCCAAAGGGCATGATATGATCTGCCCTGGTTCTTTTTCGTCTAATTAAAGTGGGTTGTACTTGGAAAAGGTAGTCCAGATTTTGAGACTAGGTGCAGCGCACTTCTGGATTATTGTTAACATGAAATTTATCCCAGAATGATGGTTGTGGTTGATCCCTAAGTGCAATGCACAAGAAATAAACAGACCCAAATGTCATCAATAACCTTTGGGTCTGCAATACAAAAAATTAAATTAGTTTACGCTGAGATAGCTGCAGCCACATACGTTCCACCACGCAGCATGGCTTCTTTGTTGAGCGGCAACAATTTGTGATGCCGTTCTGGTAAATGTTCTTTGAGAGCTTTTTCAACAGATGCAACCGGTAAAATATCAAGATTGGCCAGTAATGCACCTAATAGAACCATATTGGTCATACGTTTGTCACCCAATTCTTCCGCAATGGAATTGGCAGGAACCATGACGACGCGAATATCGCCACGTTTCACTTCGCGATCAACCATGGATTGATTAACAACCAGCAAACCACCCTCTTTTACTTTTTGCTCATATTTATCCAGGGAGGGCAGGTTCATGGCAATCACAGCACTGGGACGGCTGACCATGGGAGAACCTATTTCTTCATCACTGATTACTACCGTACAATTAGCTGTTCCTCCGCGCATTTCCGGACCATAAGAAGGAATCCAGGTGACCTGTAAACCCTGATCCATGGCAGCATAGGTCAGCAGTTGTCCTGCAAATAGGACCCCTTGGCCACCAAAGCCAGCAACGATAATTTCTTTTTGCATGTATCCCTCCACCTATATCTTCAACTCTTTTAATACCGGATTTACCTTGAAATCGCCGATGGGATAAAAAGGGATCATGGCATCTTCAACCCATTGGAGCGCCTGCACTGGGGTCATTCCCCAGTTGGTTGGGCATGTTGAAAGTATTTCGACCATTGAAAATCCAAGTCCATTCTTTTGTGTTTCGAAAGCCAACCGAATCGCTTTTTTGGTCATTCGGACATTTTTCGGATCGTGCATGCTGCGGCGTACGACATAGCCAGCCCCATCCAATGTTGCCAGCATCTCGGCTGTTCGAATGGGGAAACCAGTTACTTCAACATCACGACCAGAAGGAGAGGATGAGGTCTTTTGCCCAGGCAGGGATGTGGGGGCCATCTGTCCACCTGTCATACCATAATTCGCATTATTCAAAAAGATAACCGTGATATTTTCACCACGCGCTGCAGCTGCCACAATCTCACCCATACCGATGGATGCGAGATCACCATCACCCTGATAAGTCATCACAATTCGGTGCGGTAAAACGCGTTTTACACCGGTGGCCATCGCTGGAGCGCGACCATGGGGTGCCTGGACAAAATCAAAATCAAAATAATTGTAAGCAAAAACGGAACATCCAACCGATGCAACACCAATTGTATTTTCCTTTTGACCCATCTCGTCGATTACTTCTGCTACAAGACGGTGTGCGACACCATGGGTACAACCCGGACAGTAATGGGTCTGGACATTAGCCATCGATTCGGGGCGATCATAAACCAATTGTTCTTCCATTGAAAAATTATCCATTTGAGATCTCCTAGTTCATCTTTCCAAATCGTGCTAACCAGCGGTCACGCGGATGTCCATCTGTAGCGATGGGTTCTTTGACCATTCTTCCAATTTCGGTTTCAATTTCCTCTGGCATTGGCAGGATACCACCCATGCGAGCAAAAAATTCAACCGGAACCCGATTTTGAGTAATTTTTAGAACATCTTCCAGCATTTGACCGGCATTCATTTCAACAACAAGTAAGCCTTTTAAGCGTTTACTGAGTTCCAATAGTTCTTTTTCAGGATATGGAGCAAGGCTAACAGGCCGGAATAATCCGACGGGGATTCCTTTTGCACGAGCTGAACGGACTGCAGATAATGCAATCCGGCCGGAAGTACCAAATCCAACTACTGCATATTCGGCATCATCCAGAAAATATTCTTTGTATTGCACTTCATTGGCTTTGATCTCCTGCCAGCGGCGTTCTAGCCGGAAATTGGTTTTTTCCTGTTGCGGTGGATCAAGATAGATCGAGGATAAGTAACGACGATCTCTTCCTTCAGATCCGTATGTTGCCCAATCTGGCGTACGCATGATCGCAGGTTTCATTTCAGGCAATTCGGCTGGTTCCATCATTTGTCCAAGGGAACCATCGGCGAGAATCACAACAATCGAGCGATACTTCTCTGCCAGATCAAAAGCACTATAGGTAAGATCGATGGCTTCCTGAATGTTTGCTGGAGCTAATACAATCGGATGATAATCGCCATGACCGCCACCATGCACGATCTGATTGTAATCTGCCTGTGCCGGGGCAATATTTCCTAGACCAGGACCACCACGCATGACATCTACTATCACCACCGGTAATTCAGTTCCGGCAATATACGAAATACCTTCCATCATCAAACTTGTCCCCGGGCTGGATGAAGAACTCATCACGCGTGCACCCGTACAGGCAGCACCATAAACCATATTGACAGCCCCCAATTCACTCTCAGCCTGCAAAAAAGTACGTCCTAATTCAGGCATTCGTGCGGATAAATATTCCAGTAATTCTGTTTGAGGGGTAATGGGATATCCAAAATATGCATTTAATCCCGCACGTACGGCTGCTTCTGCAATGGCAACATTACCTTTCATTAATTCTTTGGCCATTATTTCTCCTCTTTCCTATTGAGAACGGCTTTTTACTTCACGATAGACAATAATCGCAGCTTCCGGACATACAATCGCACAGATTCCACAACCGGTGCAACCCTGTTCAATTAATTCAACCGGGTGATAGCCTTTGGCATTCATCCGATCGGGAGCAAGAGCCAGAACGCCTTGTGGGCAAGCTGTTACACAGATCTCGCAACCTTTGCAATATAAATCTCTTACTTCGATACGTCCCTTAGGGGGCATATGTCCTCCTTAGTATGGTTTTCCGATATCTCGGATAAAAGGTGTAAACAATAGTCTATTTCATTATCAATTTTGTCTGAATTTTTGGTAAGTGTCTATTGTCACACAGGGCATCCACAATTTTCCTTGCTTCAATCATACAAGGATATATTATTATATAATCATTTGTTCACTGTGCCTTTTATCATTTGACATCATATTGATTTTTACTATAATAAAAATTGAACTTTGCAGATTCATAGACAATACATGTTTTCCTGTTTTATTGGTTTTCCTGAGTAATCCATTTTTATTACCTCCGATTCGTTGATTCCGTCCCGGATAAACGAACGATAAGGCAAGAGAAGCAATTTTCTTCGCCCGCCAGTGCGCAAAGGAGGAAGAATTGTCTTGTTTTAAGATAATTCATTCTTCGTGCATTGTTTTTTCTTGGAATAAAGGAGGTGAAGGAAGAAAATACTGGCGGGAAATTAAAATCATTTGTTTAAATAACAAGTTTAAAAGGAGTTTATTATGTGGATATTACGAATAAATATGTCTGACCTCAGTTATAAACTGGAAGATCTACCGGAAAAATATAAGTTGTTGTATGGCAGAGCGTTAACATCGCAGATGGTATACGATGAAGTTCCTCCATTGTGCCACGCTTTGGGCACTAACAATAAATTGGTCTTCTCGGCTGGAATTGTTACCGGCTCAGCGGCTCCAACTTCGGCGCGTATCTCGGTGGGCGGCAAGTCTCCGTTAACTGGTGGTATTAAAGAAGCCAATGCCGGTACTGCCTGGGGCCAGGATCTGGCGAAAATGAAAATTCGTGCCCTGGTAGTGGAAGGGCAACCAGATAAGAAAGAAATTTATTGGGGAGCAAAGGTCAAATGGGATGACGCAGCTGGAAAGCCAGTGGTGGAATTCTTTGATGCAACCGAACACACTGGAAAAGATGTTTATGAAGTCTATCCCAAAGTCTTTGAAAAATTTGGAGAGAAAGTATCGATTGCCAGCATCGGAACAGCTGGTGAATTTGGGTATGGCAATTCTGGTATCGTCTTCAATGACATGGCACGCCGCCCAAGCCGTTATGCAGGCCGAGGTGGTTTAGGTGCAGTCATGGCTTCAAAGAGACTTAAATTCCTGGTTCTGGATAGCAAAGGTGCTCCTGGTATCGAAATGGTTGACAAAGCCTTATTTGATGAAGGCCGCAAGAAATTGATTGATGCCATACGCAGCCACCCAATTTCTCAACCCAAAGGTGGCTTGAACAGCTATGGAACAGCCGTTTTGGTGAATATTCTCAATGAAGCTGGTGGCCTGCCCACCCGAAACTTCTCAGCTGGGCGGTTCGAAGGTGCAGCCAAAACCTCTGGGGAAGCAATTTTTGAAACCAACAAAGAACGCATGGGAAAAGATATTTACAACCATGCCTGTTCTCCTGGGTGTATCATTCAATGCTCTAATACTTATTACAACCCTGACCAGACTGAAGCTACCTCCTGTATCGAATATGAATCAACCTGGTCGTTAGGTGCTAACCTGGGTGTCGACAATCTGGATGATATTGCTACGATGGTTCAGCTCTGCAATGCCTATGGCTTGGATACAATCGAGACTGGTGCCACACTGGGTGTTGCTATGGAAGGTGGATTACTGGAATTTAGCGATAGCAAGGGTGCCATTCAAATGATCCATGAGATGGGCAAAGGTTCTGCAGTTGGCCGGACGTTGGGTGGCGGTACCGAGGTCACTGGGAAGATTTATGGCGTCAAACGCGTACCGGCTGTCAAAGGACAGGGAATGCCCGCTTATGAACCACGTGCTGTCAAGGGTATTGGCATCACCTACGCAACCACAACCATGGGCGCGGACCATACTGCTGGTTACACAATCTGCCCGGAAATTCTGGGAGTGAGTGGAAAACTCGATCCTTTAAGCCCGGAAGGAAAAGCAGCTTTGAGCCGTGCTTTCCAGGCAACCACAGCCTTCATTGATTCCTGCGGTCATTGTCTCTTCATTGCTTTCCCCATTCTGGACATTGCCAGTGGGTTTGAAGGCATGATTCAGGAATGTAATGGTGTTCTGGGGACCAACTGGAACGCAGATGAAATTGTTGCTTATGGTGCCAATACATTGAAAGTGGAGAGAAAGTTCAATGAAGCTGCTGGAATCGGCAAAGAAGCAGACCGTCTCCCTGAATTTATGATGACTGAGCCATTACCACCGCATAATCAAATCTTTGACATTCCGGATGCTGCCCTGGATTCGGTCTATCAAGAATTATAAAATTTCTAAAAACAAATATTAATACAGATCGGATGATTTTTGTCGGATTAACCCCGACAAAAATCATCCCCTTTTCAAAAATAAACTGTTACAATTTTTATTGAATGGGTGGGTTCTTCGCCCACCCATTCATAGTTTATATCAATCAGGAATTTAAATGCCAAAAATATCACCAAATACCAAGGGGTTAATCCAAATTCCCCCTGCTTTTTATCAACGCAGACGATTAGATCCGCAAACAGAATTCTGGTTGGATGAACGCGAAGGGGATCTGGTTTTGTACCCAAGGCTTCCGGACGCGCGAAAATTGTATATTGAAGTAACGACTTCCTGCAATCTTTCCTGCCAGACCTGTATTCGTCATTCCTGGACGGATCCACAAGCGAATATGAGTCAATCAACCTTCCAGAAAATTCTTGAAAGTATTGATGGATTGCCTTTATTAGAGCGAGTAATCTTTACCAGCTTTGGAGAACCCCTGGTAAATCGTCACGTATTGGAAATGATTGAAGAAATTCGAAAACGAGACCTGGCGGTCACATTGGGTACAAATGGTGTGTTATTGACAGAGAAAGTTGTCCGTGAACTTTTCCGATTGGGTGTTGATCAGATTGTCGTGTCAATCGATGGCGGCAAACCAGAAACCTATGAAGGAGTTAGAGGAACCCAGCTTTCGATTATTTTAGATAATTTAATCCGCTTTAATCAGATTAAGAAAGAACTGGGATTGGTCAAACCTACGGTGGCAATTGAGTTTGTGGCGATGCAAAGCAACCAGAATGAATTAAAAGATCTATTAGAGCTTGCATCAGAACTGAATGCTTCACGGTTGGTTGTCTCACATGTTTTGCCGTATACCAAAGAAATGGAAGCTGAAAAATTGTACGGTTATGGCCCACGCGAACCTCTCAAGACGGGTGGCTGGCCGGTAAAATCAGATGTTTGGGTACGCTGGGGTTTGATAGAATTACCACGCATGTTTTGGGGGGCAGAACGTCGCTGCCGATTTGTACAGGATCGTGCAATCGTGGTTGGTTGGGATGGTGGTATCTCGCCCTGTTATGCTTTTTCACACAGTTATCAATATTTTGCGATTGATGGGATTGAAAAGAATGTGGAACGGTATGTGCTTGGTAATGTAAATGAGCAATCACTTGCAGATATTTGGATGAGTGAAGAGTACACACGCTTTCGCAGCAATGTCCGCTCATTCCATTTCCCTTCGTGTCCGGATTGTGATTTACGTGAAACCTGTGATTTACGTAAAAATAATGAAGGTTGTTGGGGACACAACCCTTCCTGTGCTGATTGCCTTTGGGCGCAGGATATTGTACGCTGCCCATAGAAACATGATTGTAAAAGTAAAATTGTTTGCCACGCTCAGAAAATATTTGCCAGGGTTGGAAATAGGAAAACCCCATGATATTTCTATTGATCCGGGCACACCCATTTCCAGACTTTATCAAATTCTTGGTATTCCGGAAAAAGAAGTGAAATTGGCATACGTTAATGGAATTTATTGCGAATCAGATACCATATTGAAGGATGGGGATGAAATTGGAATTTTCCCCCCAATCGGTGGAGGATGTTATTAATATGAAAATTGAAGTCTGGTTATACGGGGTTTTGTCTCAATATGCAAGTGAAAAAGCCGAAAAAGGTTTTGCCAGTGTTCAACAGGAATTGCCAATCGGGGCTACGGTCTCAGACTTGTTAACAGTCTTAACCGTTCCGACAGAAGAAAGAGGCATTACATTTATCAATGGCAACTTAAGTGCACTACCAGGATTACAACCAGATTTGGATCAAAAGCTGCAGGATGGTGACCGGATTTCATTTTTTGATCATCGCAGTATGTGGCCATTCCAATATCGGCATGGTGCGGCCATGGCTTCAGGCCTCAACCAGGTGTTGAATACGGATCCGGAAGCCGTTATGCATCATAAACAAAAAACAGAAGAATAAATAAATCAGATCTGACTATTTTTCTGAAACCATTCAAAAGCATCCCGGATGGCATCATCGGCGGTGTACTGATAGGTAAAGTGTAAATCCCGAATACTTTTCAGATTACTGACGTAAAAACCGTACCCAGCATATCGAATTAACTCCACCGGCACTGGCAAATCTATAATAGATCTGAGTAGTTGAAGTGGTTTAACCATCGGCCGGACTATTCTTCCAGATAGAGTTATTTTGGGGATAGGAACATATGAGAAGTCAGAAAATTTCTGAAACATGGATTTGAATGTCAGATTCTCGTTGGCAAGGATATAGCGTTCTCCCTGTTTACCGTATTCTAACGCAGCTAAATGACCATTGACTACATCCTGAATGTGAACAATATTGACACCACCAGTGGGTATAAATGGTACTTCATTTTTCGAAAAGCGCACTAATGGTGAATCTTTGATTCTGTAAATATCACCTGGCCCCACAACATAAGACGGATTAACAATTACCACATCCAGTCCTGATGCCACCGCTTTTTGAATTTCGAGTTCAGCCAGATACTTGCTATATCCATACGGCCAATAAACTGGCTTAATGTTCCAGGTAGAATGTTCATTCATGACCGGGGATTGTTGCGGGGCATACATTTCGCTGGGGGAGTAAGGGACACCCAGGGCAGCAATGGAACTGGTGTGAACGACGCGTTGGACACCAGTTTGCAAGGCAGCATCCAGTACCGCGCGTGTTCCTTTCACGGTGATTGCATAATATTGTTTGATATCAGTGGTATTTCCCAAAAGAGCTGCCGTATGGAAGACTGCATCAATTCCTTTCAAGGCAGCCTGTAAGCTGTCCGGGTGAGTGAGATCACCAATAAAATGCTCTACTGGCAGATCTTTCAATACTGTTAGATTGCTGGAGGCACGGTGGAAAGCCCGAACCGAATATCCTTTTTCTACCAGGGCGGTACAAAGTGCACCACCGATAAATCCGGTTGATCCTGTAACAAGAATTCGTGTCATAGGATCGATTCAATAATCGTAGATTCGCCCTGCCCAACACCGACACAGATTGTAGCCAGAGCATAGTGTGGTTTTTGGTCTATGGAAGAAATACGGCGCAATTCATGCAGCAACGTTGTCAATATTCGGGCTCCGGAACACCCCAAAGGATGACCTAGCGCAATAGCGCCACCATTTACATTTACAATTTCCGGATTAAGCGACAATTCCTGGATGACTGCCAGGGTCTGGGCGGCAAAAGCTTCATTAATTTCGATGAGTTTGATATCTTCCAAAGATAAGCCGGTCCGTTGTAATAATTTCCGGGTGGAGGGTGCTGGACCAATGCCCATAATTCGTGGGGGTACACCTGCTGCGGCACTGCCAATCCAGCGGGCAATTGGTTTCAATCCTAATTGAATTGCTTTTTTCTCGCTCATCAATAAAACCGCTGCTGCGCCGTCATTTATGCCGGATGAATTGCCTGCGGTTACACTGCCATCTTTCTTAAAAGCAGGTCGGAGAGCAGCTAGTTTTTCTATTGTCGAATCGCGACGTGGACGTTCATCAATCGTCACGATGGAGGGGTCACCTTTTTTCTGTGGAATCACGACCGGAGAAATTTCTGCAGTAAATTTTCCATTATCCATGGCATTTACAGCAAGCTGGTTGCTTCGTAATGCGAATTCATCCTGTTGTTCACGGGATATTTGATAATGTAGCGCCAGATTCTCTGCGGTAATTCCCATGGGATCAATACCGTACATGGCTTCAAATTTTGGATTGGGGTATCGCCATCCGATGGCGGTATCGTAAGCAGTCAGGTTGCCATACGGGAACGCACTCTCTGCTTTGGGGAAGGAGTAGGGGGCACGTGACATGCTCTCCACACCACCGGCAATGAGCACGTCTCCCTCTCCACAACGGATTGCGCGGGCAGCCATGTTAACTGCATTCAAACCAGATGCACACAGACGGTTAATGGTCACTGCGGTTACTTCTACCGGGAAGCCAGCCAGCAGGGCAGCCATTCGGGCAACGTTGCGATTATCCTCACCAGCCTGATTGGCACATCCAAAATAAACTTCTTCCACAATAGCCGGGTCAATCTGCGTTCTCTGCACCAAACTGGAAAGTATATGAGCTGCCAGATCATCCGGACGTATTCTGGATAACACGCCTCCTAAAGCACCGATGGGGGTGCGAACCGCATCAATTATGACGACTTCGTGCATATTACCTCCAAAATCAGTGTCAAATCATCCTGATCAATTTTCATTCTACTATGAAAAAGAAGAAGTATCAGTCAGGATCAATTAATTATTAACGGATTAATTTTGATTTCCTTATTTCTGGTAGGTTGGATTATCACTATCGATTTTTGATCCAATGTGACCTTCCATCCTTTAACCTGGACAATCAGAGCATCTGGTGAAGTTTTTAACGAGAAGGTTTTTGGTCCAAAGAAACTCCAAAACAATGCTTGTTTTGTGTGAGTTGAAAGCTGTACCGATAAAGCAGGTTCTTTGTACCCGTAAAAACGGGAATGCCAGCCACGAGTGCTGTTAGGATCGGCACTTACACAGGAGAAAGGTGTGTGTTCGCCTACAATTCCAAATTTTGCTACAAGATTTTTTGATTGACTTGAAAAGCGAAGTGTGTTTTCTTCCCCTTCCACAAGAGAAAAATCACGATCCAATAACCAGTTCAACGCATATTCATGTTCTTTCAAACCAAAAACATGATCTACCACCAGCCAACCCTGATCCCCTAGAAGTACAATCGTGCGTTTGTGAAGGACTGGATCTTTCAGGCGGGAGTATCCATCCTGTTGCCCCTGCCAATATTTGAGTCCATTTTCTTCCTGGTGATCCAACACTTTTCCCGTGGACCAATTTACCCAGATAAAGCGGCTGAAATTTTGCATCTGATCTTGTTGATCAACGCTAACCGTATTATGCACCTTTGTACTGGCAAGGCCATTCCGCCAGGGTTCACTTCCGTTATAAAGATATGTGCCTGCATCCAGGGCAATATTTTTCCCCTGCCACCAGAGATCGAGATGATTCTGATCAGCATGCGAGGGGCGATCCTTAAAGTTTCCGCAGCGAATAAAAACCCGGGTTGACTCTCCGCTGATTTTACTGATACCACTATCCAGATAAATCGCATCAGGTGTTTGCGTTTTTGATTCAACGAAAGATTCCAGGACACTTGAACCGTAGAACCAGAAAAGATCTTCATCCCATTCGCCGGGAGGAAAGATGCGTTTTCCTCGAATCATATAATAACCAAGCTGAATCACTGGACGGTAATCTGGGTAGTCACAAGCATTTAATGGCAGAACCAGCGCACCATCATTGGAACCATATTGAGGCATGAGCCCAGTATCCGGATCGATGAGTTGATAAAGATATTCCACTGAACGCTCAATCGCCTGATATACACAGTTTGATAATTTAACTTCATTTAGCTCACCGATTCGCATTGCAAACATAAAGATTTGAAGTACAAAGCGGTGATAATTAAGCGAATGCATGCAATAACTGCCGTCCGGGTAAATCTGTCTGCAGGCTTCTCTTTCGAGGATGGATTTTCCTCTCTTTTCATATTTTTCAGCATGTTTCAATTCCGGAAGGAGGGTGCCTGCTAACCAAATTCCCAGACCTTCACTGACTGTGTGATTGCTGCGGGTAAAAATCGCATATTCTATGTTTTTGTAAATTCGTTCTGCTAATGCAGCCACGAGGATCGTAAAACGCTCAGCCTTCTCAGGGGTCGTTTGTGCATGGTTTTTGAAGGCAGAAAAACCAAAACAGATAGCCATGAGCCGTAATGCGGCTTCCTGTCCATCCATCCAGTTTGGTCCCATACCGGGCGGATTGTTGTCCATCCAATCTTCTATGATTTGCCAGAAAGCTTCACAATAATTATCATCTTTTGTGCGTGCATACGCCCGAACAAGTGTATAAATCTGCGACAAGCGGCTGGCTTCCCAGATAAATTTAATATCATAATCACCATGATCCGTGATCTGCGACCAGTGTTTATCTGGAGGTATCCGAATATTGTGGAATGGATCCAGGTGCCAATCCGGCGGAAAACCTGTTTGATAATCGGTTTTGGAAAAGTACCGGGTAATACCAGCCAAAAAATGATCGGCTTCTTTCACCACCTGAAATTGATCCCAGGCGACCGATTGTGGGATTGGATTTACCTCGTCGAATAGAAATTTGGTTTGATTATCAATGCGCCATTGTTGATAACCTTCCGTGTCAGTAGGCAGATTGTTTTTAAGCCAGTAGGACAATGGCCGATCTACCCATTGATATGCGGGCATCTGCCAGCGGATGAGACCAGTGCGCATTCGAATGAAATATCCGATGCGAAATAATACCCACCGAAAACCAAAATTACGGAAAAGTGAAGGCAGAGAAAGCAAACTACGACTTATTTTCACGGTATTTTGTAAATCCTGTCAGAAGAATCCAAATCACTGGTAAACCAATAATGATGGCTGCTGGAGCAAAAGAAAATTTTTGAATCCAGGCATAAGCCAACACTACACCAAGGGAAGTAAGCATTAAATACAAACTGGTTATCGAAGAAACCTGATAACCACTGATCACCAGACGCTGGTAAATATGCGACCGATGAGCAGAGAAGACTTTTTCACGTTTGATAGCGCGCCGTGCAAATGTAAAAAATGTATCCAGAATATATGCCCACAGTACAATCACCCCCAACAAAAATGAGTCTTCGACCTTTTCCACAGACAAAAGTGGTAAGACAGCAAAACAGAAACCTAAAAATGTACTGGCAACATCACCCATGAAGATACGGGCAGGCGACCAGTTATGTCCCAAAAAACCAAGATTACTGGCGGCGATTGCCAGAGCAATCCAGAATAAAGGACTGCTGAATTGACCATTAACTCCCAGGAAGAGCATCCATCCCAGGGCAGCAGTTAGCGCTACACTGCCAGAGATGCCGTCAATGCCATCCATAAAATTAAAGGCGTTGATCAAACCTACAATCCACAAAAAGGTAATCGGGATACCGATGATTCCAAGATGCAATATTCCAAAAAGCGGGATGGAAACGGCATCAAAATAACCGAATCCGATGATTGTGACAACGGCTGCCAGCCCCTGTAGCAGGAAACGCAATCTGGGTGAAAGCGATCTGACATCATCCTGCCAGCCAATCCATGCAACTCCTAAGCCTGCCACCACAAATATCAACCCCGTTTTCCATTCCTGATCGATGAAGAGACTGATCAGGGCGACAGTCAGGGTGATCAGGACGATCATCAAACCACCGCCACGTGGTGTCGGAACAGAATGGGAACTGCGTTCATTGGGCAGATCGATGATGTGCTGCTTCATCAACCAGTTGCGAACGAGATCAACCCCGAAATAAGCAACTGCTGTTAATAGGATAAATGCAATCAGTTCTTTCATGATTTGCTTGCCTGAATTTGCTCTATTTCACAACGAATTCCATCTTCAAAGGAACGAGGTTGGTACCCTAAATCCAGACTTGCTTCTTCGTAGGCGAAATCTTTATTTTCATTCAAACGTTTTACCTGCTCAGCTTTGATCGGGAAGGGTAGTTTCATTTTTTCTAACAATCTAAGAAATTTAACCACTAAATTATCTGGAAGATAAATACGCAGGATCTTTCTGTCAATACCTGCTGCAACCGTATCAATGACTTCATTATATGTAAGAGCTTTTTGTCCGGCAATATTATAGCTTTTCCCAATTGTTTTTGGCTGGTCAAGACACGTTAAAATTGCACTTGCAACATCATCAACAAAGACAGGTTGCTGCAAGTGGTTACCTTTGCCAAAAATGGGGATCAATGGAATGCGTTGCAACCAGCGAATCAGACGGTACATGTTGCGATCACGTTGACTGCCATAAATCATGGTCGGGCGCAGAATGGTGTACGCCAGATCGCTGTTCTGAATGGTGAATTCAGCTGCCAGACGGGTGTTTTTGCTGCGGCTGTTCAATTTTGTGAATATAGCTGTGGTGCTGATAAAAATGGCACGTTCAATCCCGGCGGTCTGAGCTGCTTTAACAATGGGTTCAGCATGACCAAAACCTAAAGAAGCGATATTGACCAATGTTTGAGATCCCTGCATGCATTCTGTCAGTTGTTGTTGGTCTTCTAAATTTCCGAGATGCCAATGGATTTCTGGCTGTGGCAAATAGCTGCGATTGCTGCTTTCACGATATAAACAGTGAACTTCCCAGCCCTTTTCGAGTAATAAAGGAACTGTTCGGCTTCCAGTAAACCCTGTAGCTCCGGTGACAAAGACTTTCATGTATTCCTCAGTTGTTGGAATAATTTTCTGGTTTTTTCCAACATCACCTGACGATCAAGATTATTGATGAGATAATTACGAGCATTCTCACCATATTCTCGAATTTGATCCGGGTTGGATGACAAAAACAGAATTGATTCTGCCAGTTTACGGTCTTCCCCGGGTGGGACAAACACACCTCCCTCGCTTTCCTCGATGATCTGACGGATGACTCCATCGATCACAAGGATGGTGGGTTTTCCAGCAGCCATGTAATCAAAAACCTTGTTGGGATAGGTAGTTCGGAACATCGGTACATCCTGCAGGATTGCCAGGCAGACATCTGCTGTGGCAATGATTGCTGGAATTTGATGTTTGGGTCGAACACCGGCAAAAATTAAATTTTTCAATTGTAGTTTTTCTGCTTCTACTTGCAGTTTTGGTCTTTCTTTCCCATCGCCAAATATGGCAAATTGGATTTTGTCGTTATCTTGCAAATGCTTGGCTGCTCTTAAAATGGTGTAAATGTCATTTGCCTGTCCGAGAGCGCCGGTATAGAGCACGAGGAATTTTTCCTGCAGGTTCAATTCAGTGCGAAGATTATCGCTGTCAATTTGGGGATTGAACATCTGAATATCAGCTCCATAAGGAATGAATGTAATCTTTTCTGGTGATATCCCCTTGGCCTCAATGTAATCTTTGTAAGCGGGAGAATTAACCAGAATATGGGTCGCTCTGCGATAGAGAAACATTTCAAGCATCCTTGCCAGCTTAATCAATATTGGGTTGGTAAAGACACCCATGCTGACAATGAATTCCGGCCAGAGGTCACGCACTTCCAGCATAAAGGGTTTCCGGCGTAGAAAGGCTACCAGCCAGGCAGAAAAAGCTTGAAATATAGGCGGGGTGGTACCCATTATGATATCCACATCTTTGACACGCATGGCTGCTACGATGGAACTGAACATGAAACTAAAAAAAGAAAAAATCCGCCAGAAATAACTGCGATGGATGGCAGGGTAAATATAGGTTCTTAGAATCCTAACTCCTTCGATTACCTGTTCAGCAATCAATCCTGTATGCTTGATGGTACGTTGGCCGGTTTGATAATTTAAATCCGAAGCGACAATCACCAATTCATCACCGAAGGATTGTAAATATTTTGCCATTTCAAAATGTCGGGTATGTCCTGGTTCGTTGGGGGAGACAAATACCTGATTAATTAACAGGATTTTCATATCGATTATTTTACCATTCACAAGGCAATCGCATCCTGCTTTTCATTGGTTCATGTAAAATACATCTATGGGAGAAAGAAACATCATTTCATCGGATTTCTACAACAGGCAGGTTACACAAGTGGCGCGTGACCTTTTAGGGAAGCGTCTGGTGCGGGTTTTGAGTGGCAGGCGTGTATCCGGGATTATTACAGAAACAGAAGCGTATGATGGAATGCAGGATCTTGCCTGTCATGCCAGGGTGGGGAAAACGAAGCGCAATGCTGTTATGTTTGGTTTGGCAGGCCATGCCTATGTCTATTTTACCTATGGGATGCATTGGTGTTTGAATGTCGTTAGTGGTGCACAGGATTATCCGGCAGCGGTTTTGATTCGCGCGATTGAACCACAGGAAGGGTTGGATATTATTGCAATTAATCGGGGAAAGATCGCTCGAAAAAATTTGACCAACGGACCTGCGAAACTTACCCAGGCACTTCAAATCAATCAGTTTCAAAATGGTCTGGATATTACCCGTCCAGATGGCAATTTATGGGTCGAAAGCGGTCTGGTTTTAAATGAAAACGTGGTAAAAACTGGACCAAGAATAGGGATCGCAAACACGCCTGAACCATGGCGCAGTATCCCCTGGCGTTTCTGGTTTGATGCATCACAACAAGCAGATCCGGAGCAGATGCTATGACAAGATGGGGGATTGCTATTCTGTTTTCTATCTTATTAACTGCCTGTAATCAACTCAGTTTTACTCCGACACCGATTGATGATGGATTTGAACATTTGCTCTGGGTCGGAGATGACCAGCTTATGACAGGGCCTTTGGACATGCAAACCTTGTTATTAATTGAATTATCCGGGGATTCACAGACAACCCGCATGCATCGTGCGGTCTCCCCTCGATTTACTTTATCGACAAATCTTAATAAAGAAGAATTAAACCAATCCATCAAACTTGAATCCATGGATTTTGTTTTTATCCAGGCGTTCAGTATCCAGCGGAATTTTTCAGATGATGACTTTGAGAAAAACGCCGAGACATGGATCGATTTCATACGCTCTCAGGGAAAAGAGGTCGTGATTTTTTACCCATGGTTCTCGGCTGTTGATTCCCGCGCAGATATAGAGCGACTGGACCGCCTGGTCCATGAAATTACCTGGCAGGAGAATTTAATTCTGGTACCGGTCGGACCAGCATGGATGGCTGCGCAAGAGCAAAGACCCTATCTAAAGTTGCATGCCAGTGATGGCATTCATCCTTCTGCAGCTGGGGTTTACCTGAGTGCCTGTGTTTTTTATGCCAGTATCACCGGAGAATCCCCATTAGATAATCCTGTTTACACATCGATAGGATTTGATAACCCGGATGAGATTATTAAATTGGATGGGGACACAATTCAGTTTCTACAAAGAATTGCCTGGGAGACTGTTAATGAGTATCTTCAAAAAGATGAATTTAAGGTTATCATTAAGCCATAGTTGGATGATTGGTAAATTAAGGTAACCAAGGAGATTATTATGTTTCGTAAAACCCCATCCTCGCCCGTAACTCCCCAGGCTCCTGTCGAACGTGTGACTTCAGTTCTTGGACCTGGGATTAATTGGAAAGGAGACTTACGCGGAAGTGGTGGTGTTCGAATCGAAGGCTCTTTTGAGGGTGAGATTAACATCCGTGGTTTGGTGGTGATTGGCGAGACAGGCCGTGTGAGTTGTGACCAGATGCAGGCAAATTCAGTTATCGTTGCAGGAGCCGTCAAAGGCAATATCATTTCAGAAAAATTGGAGATACGCAGTACCGGACGCGTATGGGGGGATGTCACTACTGTGGCATTTTCTACGGAAGAAGGCGCATTTTTACGTGGTCAGGTACGGATGGAAGAACGAGTTGAATTGAGCCTGGTGGAAGAAGGAGCACCTGTAATTGACACTTCGGAAGACCAGGCTTGATGTTTTTTTCTGATTTAACTTTCCATCATACTAACCATATTAGATTCTGATCAAATAGCTCCCAATCTGATTTGATCGTGTTCTCCTCAGGAAAGGTGTTTTGATGAATAGAAATAAATTATTCGCTTTGTTGTCAGTGTTGATGATTACAAGTATTGCCTGCTCTTATGGTTTTGTTAATTCAATTGTCGACCGTTTACCGGATGAAATTGGGGATCTAATATCAAGTCCCGGTCAAATTGCTACCAAGATGGTTGAAGAAGTTGAAGCATTGTCAGATCAAGAGTCTGATTCTCTGGTTTTTACCGAACCAGATTTTAATGATTTGGGGTTTGGGTTAAATAAATTGGATAGTTTTCGTACTCAACTGGTCCAGTCTTTAAACGGCGTGGATGAGAATGGAAACACAACCAATATTACAGTCAGGAATTTTCAAGAAGTAATCAAACCTCTTAATATCGTTCATATGAGAACGGAAACAGTGACGGATGTTAAGCCATTACAAACCTTTGAAGTATATCGCTATGAAAATGATGTCTATCTTTTTGAATCCGATAATCCAACAACGAATGACGCGGAGTGTACTGCCTTTACCGAAAATATTGATACCTTAAATCTGGATGGCAATGACCTAGGACTTTCTTTATTGTTCAGTGATCTGGAGATTGGAGACATTCTTGAAAAAAATGTCTTAGTTAATGGTATCAGGGTAGATCGTTACCGGGTTAACAATGTAGCGATGTTGAATTCCTCTCTCTCCAATGTTAAAGCAGAGATCTGGTATGCCCGCAATGGAGGTTATGTTGTCCGGTTCAACGGGGAAGCAAATGGTGAAGCTTATTCTGAGGAAGAAGAAGTAAATGTAAGTGGTACGATTCGCTGGCAATTCGATCTCACAGATGTCAATGCAGTTACAGACATACCACTTCCAGTGTCCTGTGAACTTGTTGCAGAGGGTGGTGTTAATGATGTGCCCTTGCCGGAAAATGTTCAGGAAATTTCCAAAATTGGGTCCATGCTAAATTTCTCGTCACCGGATGATGCATCTTCATTAGCAGATTATTTTCGCAATGAAATGGTTGCAGCAGGATATAGTTTGAACGATGAAACTATTTTTGATGACTTCTACGTACTCACTTATCGCAGGGCAGAAGAAACGGTGACTATCATCATAACGGGAATGGATGGCGGTGGTAGTGCTGCGATTATCACTGTTGAAGTAAAATGAAATCAAAACGGGTTGTTTGTATTGATTCAATCCGTTTTGATTAAAGTAGCCTGAAATCAAAGCTTTTTTTCGTTCTGGTTTGAGTGCATAGTGTCCAAATTGGATGCAGACAAACATCTTGTGTTAAAATCACAGGGTGAGTGTCATGGATCAACAATCTCAATTATTTTATCCTGAGCGAGGACGTGGAGTACTCCTGCATGGATTAATGTTGATCTTTTTTGTTCTGATCATGTTCGCAGCACTCTGGTCAACGACCAGTTGGGCTGAAGGCAGTATATTTGTTTTATTCATGATTTTAATCGTGATTCTCACAGCATTCATTCCCTTTGTTTTTTACCGGGTCTATGCCTTACTGAATGCCCGTTATATTTTGGAACGGGATGGCTTGCGATTGCGCTGGGGGTTGAGGACAGAGGACATTCCATTGACAGATATTGAATGGATCAGGCGGGCTAACGAGTCAGGTTATTCTATTCAACTGCCAGTTTTTTCCTGGCCAGGCGCTTTATTAGGAGAAAAAAGCAATATCAGTTTGGGCTCAATTGAATTTATTGCTTCCGATGTTAATAAATTGATTCTGATCGCTACCCACCAAAAGGTGTACGCAATTTCACCAAAAAACCCCAGGGATTTTGAGTTGGCTTTCCAGAGATCATTTGAGATGGGCAGCCTGTTTCCGATCGAATCTCACTCCACCCGGCCGACAGCTTTTATTCAACAAGTTTTACAGGACAGATTTGCCAGGTATTTACTCCCATTGAATGTTGGCTTGACTGTCCTGCTTTGGCTGGTCAGTGGATTTATCATTGCAAACAATCAACAATTGCCTTTAGGGTTCTCTCCGCAAGGCTTGCCTTTGGAGTTGGTTGGTTCCCAGCAATTGTTATTGATTCCAATATTGGGATTATTTGTTTTGGTTATGAATGTGATTCTTGGGCTGTTCTTTTTTCGTCAGCCGGATTATTATCTGATCGCTTATTTATTGTGGTCTGGTGGTGTGATCACACCGTTTCTGCTTGTGGTTTCCATGATCATTTTATCTTTTTATCCATAAGAGATCATAGTTGATGCAACTACTAAATCAACAACTCTTAATTGGTTTTCTTCTGGCGATCTGCATCTCTTTGCTTTCATTCAAACTTGGGTTTTTATCAAAAAGTGGTGCAATGGCAGCCTGCCTTTTGGGCACGATTGTGTTTGGAATGGGTGGTTTCGCCTGGGCAGTTGTACTGATGGGATTTTTTATCTCCTCCAGCGTATTATCGAAGTTTTTCAGGAAAAGAAAAGCCGATCTGGAAGAAAAATTTTCCAAAGGAACTAAGCGAGATGCCTGGCAGGTTTGGGCGAATGGTGGTGTTGCGGGTATCTTCGTACTCTTACATGCTTTCCAGCCGGATGCGATTTGGCCATGGTTGGCATTTTGTGGAGCGATTGCCGCTGTGAATGCAGATACCTGGGCAACAGAGTTAGGCGTTCTAAGTAAAAAATCACCCATAAATCTTATTACTGGCCAAATAGTGGAGCGTGGTACATCAGGTGGTGTATCCGTTTTCGGAACATTTGCAGCCCTGCTTGCTTCATTGTTGATCGCTAATCTGGCAATTCTATTTTGGCCAAAGACGATTCAGAGTCCAATCGGTTCACAATCCGGACTGCTGTTGATTAGCATTACAGCTGCTGGGGTTTTCGGTAGTCTGGTTGATTCTTTTTTGGGTGCAACGGTGCAGACAATATACTATTGCCCTCAATGTAAAAAAGAAACTGAAAAACATCCAACGCATACCTGTGGACAAACTACCCGATATTTCCGTGGATGGAAGTGGGTAAATAACGATTGGGTCAATACCCTATGTGCATTAATGGGTGGAATCGTCATGATTCTTGCAACCGTGTTTTAATCAACCTTTGGTGGTCAAAAAAATTTCTATTTTGGTATCATCTTAATAAAAACAGGTTGGTGGTTATTTTTTGCGGTGATATCCACCAAAAAACATCTTGACCGTTATCATGAAAAGACCTTTTTTTTTATTTAAACAAAGAAATAAGATGGTGGTTCTTCTTCGCTAATTTTTCCTAACCAGAGCGGTTGATTGGCGTCACCATTCCGAAAGCTGATCCATACCAAATCACCCACCATTGGCCGTATGCGTTCGTTTTCTTTCAGTGGTACCACGGATGCAGCCCACAGCAATCCCATTTCCGGGATTGAATCAATTTTGACTTGTACTTTCATCTTGTTGTCCGGATCTTCATTGGAGATCACAACTGCCCGATAGATTCCGGATAAAGCCTTTTTTGTTTTTTTGCCATTGTGGGTTTCAACGGGTTGTTGAGGTTCTTCCTGATTGTTTGCCTGATATTTATACGGGGTTTCGAAGCTTGCATATCGCTCGGATGGACGTGATCCTTTTTTCCCATCACCAAAAATGAACACATCATGTCCATTTTGCAGTCGTTTGATGATGAAATGTCTGTCATATGGCGTTGATTCACCAAAATCAGTTACCTGAAGCCAGATTTCTCCATCAATTATCAACTGGACACGTTTATTGTTCATGTAAAATCCCAACATAAATCATCAATAGTATTATCTCAATATACCGGGGTTGGGGGGTGATATTAGCGAATCACCGCTAATATCACCCTGACCGCAAATATGTAAAAATACGATCCCTTAATTATAGTATTTTAATCAAGTTGGGTGCGCTCTTTCTTCCTTAAAAATTGTAAATCGGAAAGAGAGAATTAATTAACTTTTGGATAATAAAAAATTTTTCTCTGCCATTGCAGCAATTGTTTCACCTATGGAGAGTGATGCGGTGGCTGCGGGAGATGGAGCGTTCAACACGTGGATCTGATTGGCTTTTTCTACAATATTGAAATCATCCAAAAGCTTTCCATCAGACGACAATGCCTGTGCTCTGACTCCGGAACCTGCCGGGTGCACGTCCTGCATTTGTAATTCTGGGATCAGGCGTTGTAAGGCTTTGACAAAAGCTTGTTTGCTGTATGAACGGTATGTTTCAGAGATACTCATCTTCCAATACTTGAGTGCCATGCGCCAAAATCCAATGTAAGTACTATAGTAGGCAACATCAGGTATGGAAAAATCTGATTTTCGATATCCTTCCCGTTTGAATGCCAATACCGCGTTTGGACCTGCTTCGACTCCCCCATGTATCATGCGGGTAAAATGCACACCTAGGAACGGAAAACGCACGTCCGGAACTGGATAAATTAAATTTCTGACCAGATATTCTTTTTCGGGTACCACTTCATAATATTCACCACGGAAGGGTATGATTTGTAAACCAGGATTTACTCCGCACAACCTGGCTACTTTGTCTGATCGTAAACCAGCACAATTAATCAGATTCCTGGTTTCAACATCACCAGAAGAAGTCTGAAGTTGGATTGTTGTGTGATCATTTTTGAAACCAGTTACCCGGATATTGGTCCTGATTTCCCCACCCATTTCTGTGATTTTTCGGGCATAAGCTTTTGAGACATCGGTATAATCCACAATTCCAGTATGAGGAACCCAGAGACCATCTATCCCATTTACATACGGTTCGATTTCACGAATTTCTCCTGGGATAAGTCTGCGAATTCCGTCCAGACCGTTGGCACGACCGCGTTGCTCCAACATATTTAAAGACGGAATTTCTGCCGGGTTGGTGGCAACCACCACCTTTCCACACTTGTCATGTGCGATACCATTTTCTTCGCAAAAGTGGTACATTGCCTCGCGGCCAGAAACGCAATTCAATGCTTTCAGAGATCCTGGTTTGTAATACAGTCCGGAATGAATCACTCCGCTATTATGACCAGTTTGGTGAGCTGCAACTTCATTTTCTGCTTCCAATATAACCAGCGATAATTTGAATTGTTCGACCAATTTTAATGCGGTCGCAAGACCAATGATTCCTGCCCCAATAATTGCCACATCATAGGTGGATGATTTCATCATTTGCTCACTCCCTGAGAAGCAGAATTATTAAATTTTGTTTAATCATCTCAATAAAATTTGGCTGGTGTTTTTCGTGGAGATTCCCGCCAAAAACAACCCTGAATTTAATTAATTGAAAAGACGCTATCAGTCTATCAAAAATTGAATCCGAACAGAAATCTTTGTGTAGGCTCTCTCTAAATAAATAAAATCGGGAAAGTTCTTAACATAAGATTGAAAATAAAAAATGCAAGGACATTAACGAATAATATTAATAGATATCGCAAACCACTGGATAAGAAACTTCGTAAAAGGCGAATATTGATAATAAAACTGATCATTCCTAAAATTCCACCCACACCGCCACCATAAAAAATCAAAAATAATCCCAACCCGGCAAAAACATATTGGTGCCATTTCAAGGGAGGAAGAATCTCGAATGTTTCTCCATTTATGATTATTTTGGGAATAATATCAAAGAACATACCTTGTAAGAACACACTTACTCGAGTCCCATCAGGCCGGTAGAGGATATATTCATCTTTTTTATTCCCTCTTTCTACCGGCAGGTCATCAACGATAATTTTTGTTTTACCTAACAAACCAGTTACTTCCAATTCAATCTTATGTTTTCCAAATCCGGAAAGGTGAATAGGGTAATGAGATACCATTGTTCTCCAAAAATAATAAAAAATAAATGACGAGACTAGTTTTTCCTGCGGGTCCTGGTGGAAGAACTATCTGGTGTGCGGATATAAGCAGGTGCCAGAATGAGATACATGGAACATAATCGTGTATCCAGCATTCGGCTGCGAATGCGAGGATCCATATCCGACAGATCATTAGCGGTCGTGATCACTGTGGGCAATTTGGCATTGTAGCGATAATTGAAAATTTGATACAATTTTTCACGTGCCCAGGGGGTAGCAGACTGGGTGCCCAGATCATCCAGAATGAGAATCGGAGCAGAACGTACCTGTTCAAAGAGATGATCGTAAGAGGTATTGCTGGTGGGATTGAATGTTGCTCTCAGGTGATCGAGGAAATCCGGAACCACCACAAAGATTGGTTCTTCACCAAACGCCAGGCGATAATTGCCGATTGCAGCAGCCAGATGGGTTTTTCCACAACCATAGGTGCCTACAAAAACCAGCCATCCATGCGGATCGTTTGCGAATTTATTGGCGGCATCAAATGCTGCTTCAAGGCTGCGGCGTTGCTCCGGGGATAATTTTTCATTGTCTCTGAGTGTGAATGAACCGAAAGTGCTGTCCGATAGCAATTCCAAAGTAGATATCGTACGGCGTTCATCACGAACTGGTGAACGAAAATCCGGAGCAAGGATGCGAACAATCGTTACCAGATCAGGATCATGGAGTCGCGAACGAATACGGCCTTCAATTTCAATTAATTCTTGATTGGTGGTAATTACAGTAGGCAGGTGGTGTATATAACGATGGTTTAATATTTGGTACAGTTTTTCTTCTGCCCAGGGTGTTGTGTTTTGGGTGCCAAGGTCATCCAGAACCAATAAGCGAATATTACGGATTTCTTCGAATCGTTCTTCATAACTTACTCCCTGCGCACCATACGTATACCTTAACCAGTCCAGGAGGTCGGGAACAGTGAGAAACAGGGTTGGGATGCCTAATTCGAGTACTTTATTAGCGATTGCAGCTCCCAGATGTGTTTTTCCACATCCATATGTCCCCATTAATAATAACCAACCCATAGGATTTTGGGCAAAGTGGGAAGCCTGATTGTGGGCGACTTGTAAAGAAGAGACTTGTTGGTCTCCTAATCCAAGACGACCTTCAATTTTAAAATTATCCAGTGTCATATGTGAAAAAGCTTGCAGATTACTGAGCCGGAAGAGACGTTCTTGTGATTGTTGAGCAACTTTTGATTGGCGACACTCACAAACCTGCATGCGGCCAAAATCCGGGTGTGTGATGGGTAAATCCTGACGAACCCAACCAATTCCGCCACAAATTTCGCAATCAGGTTCTCCAAGTGCGTTTTCTTTATCCGGTTTTGAAAAATTGTCCAAATTCTCCATCGAGGAATCTCTTTGCATCTTCTTGAGTGTCTCGTCTATCTTTTTCATCACGTCCTCTTTCTTTCCAGGATTGCAAAATTGCTTCCACATAACGCCAGCGACGCACATTATTCTCCACTGCAATTCGGATTGCCTGTTCGATCCAAACCATTGGATAAGTCTCTTCTGCCTCCATCAATGTTTCAGAAACCATAGGGGTTAAAGGACCTAAATTCGATTCATATAATTTAAAAATATTCGGTCGAACTGTTTGCCTGGCGGGGACAGGGCTATCGTCAATATTCCAGGCACCCTCCACCAATGCTTTTTGGGCGGCACGCCCACGTGGTGTATTAATGAAATATACTGTTTCTTCCAATTGTTGGTTATCAGATTGTACGGATAATAATGATCCCCGCTCTTCTGCACGCTCTATTCCATTCTTCAAATTCTCCAGTGCTGTTGGACGAAGATTTCCCAAACCGGATAAAAAATTTTTATCTTCCAGAAAATTTTGATACCTTATATATTTAATTTTATTTTCTTGTTGTTCAATAAACCAGATGGCGTACAGAATGACTTTCAATTCATACAGATCATCAATCAAAGGCAAAAGGTTGACAAAAAATTCCGATGGGATGGATGTCATCTGAGCCCCATCTCCTTTTGAAAAGCCAGAAAAGGATTTCAACATTTACCTCTTCTTGAACGGTTGCTTATCAGATTTTGCAGCGTTTTCAAACCTGGCTAAATTATTCAGGAATACCAACTCAATGCCGGGGTGGGTTGGACCATTACGATGTTTAGAAATGATTATTTCCGCTATATTTTGGCGTGGACTATCAACTTCTAACGCATCTGGCCGGTGAATGAACATGACGATGTCCGAATCCTGTTCCAGACTACCTGATTCACGTAAATCCGAGAGAACAGGTCGCTTATCTGCACGTTGTTCGACTGCGCGGGAAAGTTGTGCACCAACCAGCACAGGCACATTCAATTCTCTTGCCAATACTTTGAGGTTTCGGGAAATATAAGAAACCTCCTGAACACGATTTTCAGTACGGGTATCACCTGCCATCAATTGTAAATAATCAACAATGATCAAATCCAGATGGTGTTCCATGTGCAATCGTCTGCATTTGGTTCGCAAGGATAATGGAGTGATAGCGGGAGTGTCATCCAGCCAGATATGGGTATCACTCAAAACTTCAATCGCATGGTTGAATTTAGCCCATTCATCGTCAAATAATTGTCCACTTCGTAAACGTTGGCTGTCAATTCCAGTTTCCTGCGCGATTAAACGTTGAATCAATTGCTCATTCGACATTTCCAATGAAAACACTGCAACATGTTTTCGGTGTTTTTGGGCAGCGTTTTTTGCAACCGATAGCATAAACCCGGTTTTACCCATACCAGGACGCCCAGCGATGATGAGCAAATCCGATTTTTGTAATCCACCCAAAATTTTATCCAGATCGATCAAACCAGTGGGTACACCAAATATCTCATCTGGTCGTTGTGAAAGTTGATCGATGCGGTCATAATAACTTCCAAGGACATTCTGTATCGGTTGAAGATCGTACGTAATTCGCCTCTCGCTAAGGCCAAAAACAGCTTTTTCAGCTTCATCCAGCAGCGTGGAAATGGATTTTCCACGATCATATGCCTGTTTTGCGAGATGGTTAGCAGCTTCTAACATTCTTCGCCGCATAGCGTTTTCTTCAACTATTTCTGCGTATGCTTGAGCATGTAAAGAAGTTGGTGTTTGATTAATCAAAGCGGTCAGGTATGCAGTCCCGCCGATTTCCTCTAGGTGATTTTTCTCCTGAAGAGCAGCGCTTACTGTTAACAGATCTATATTATTTCGTCGTTCAATCAGAGTGGAATAAGACTCCCACACCCATCGATTGCGAACGATGTAAAAATCCTCTGCTTTGAGCTTTTGTGATAGTTCAAAATACGCTTCAGGATAAATTAGAACAGCACCCAATACCGCTTCTTCGGCTTCTCGATTGTGTGGTTGTTGGGATGCGATTGAATTGTTCTCTTCAGGTGGTAAATAATCCATTATAATTTTCCAACTTTCAAACCGTGGAAGCCAATTCTACCAAATAATCATTCCTCATTGGTATACCTGACCAGCAACTTTCTCATGAATGAAAGGCTTTCAATCAATTCTTTGTAATTTTTATGTAGCAAAGAAGTTACTACTAAATTATATAAGGGAAAAGGAGGTAAAACAATTATTTTCACCTCCTGAAACGAGAATTAAGATTTTGTAAAATTCAGTCTGATGAATTACTTATTTTTGGATTATTGATTACTTATCTGGTTCATCATCCGGTGGATCGTCGTCTTGATTGTCTTCGTCCAGTTCACCGATATCCAGAGATCCAAGAAAATCCTCAAATACGGACAACCGTTCTTCATTGATTGCTTCATCTGGTTGTTCAGAGTTTGCCAGTGGAGCATGATCCGGGTTAGTCTCACTATCCTGGATATCAATTTCAGGAACAATACCAGCGGATTTCATAACCTCTTCCGAAACGAGGATCTTTGCATGGGTGCGGGCAGCCATTGCCAATGCATCGGAAGGTCTCGAATCAATTTCAATAATATCTTCATTGATTTCGACAATCATGTTGCCATAAAATACATCATCTTTTAAGGAAAGCACCTCCACCCTGATCAGACGAGCATTCATTTGGTTAAGAATATTTTTGATCAAGTCATGGGTTTGAGGTCTGGAAACTTCAATTTCCTGTAATGCGATGGTAATTGACTCAGCCTCGTATGGACCAATCCAGATGGGCAAATACCGTTCTGCATTGATGTCACGCAATACCACTATTCGTTGCTGGTTAGTCAGACTGACACGTACGCTATCGATGATCACTTCGACCATTTTTGTGTTTAACATTTTTCCTCCCGCAGGGAAATGAGCGGATCCTTCCCCTTATTTTAACATGGGGACTATTAGCATGCAAATGATCGTATAGTTTGATCTTTGATTACCAACTTAAACTCAGCACCTTACAGATTTCTTAAGATTGCGATTCTTAAGAAAAACTGTTAACTTGTTTTTTTTAAGGTTAAGGTATAATGAATTCACGATCTTCAAATAGCGTTTTTATCGACTTTTATTGATTGAACTTTGGGGCTATGAGAATTCGTTTGGTTTTTAAATATGCAATTTGATTATTTGTGTATATAATCTGCAAACACCGTTTTTTTAACAAAACCTGGGTTTTTTTATTACTAAAAATTTCTTTTTCAGAATAAGGTGGTGAAGTACTTGGCAGGAAAAATCTTGGTCATAGAAGGAAAAAAAGCAGAACGATCTTCATTTGTCGGGGGGCTGACAAAGAAGGGTTTTCGCGTGATCAGTGTGCCCAGTGGAAATGTGGCTTTAGGAAAATTAGAAAAAGAACAACCTGATTTGATTGTAATTGATGCAGATTCTATGCGGACCAGCGGAAAACGTATCTGCCAATCGTTAAGATCTGCCGCTAAAACGACACCAATCATTCTCATTATTGGGAATGGTGTGAATGAAAAAAATGATTTTGATGCTGACATTGTTATGCGATTACCGTTTACTTTACAAAAATTATTAAATCGCATTAAGGTGCTTTTGCCACTAAAACCTGGGAATGATTCGCTTAAGGCAGGTCCGTTAGAACTGGATTTACCCCAACGATTTGTGAAGATCAATGACAAACAAATCAGTCTGACTCCACGGTTAACAAGACTCCTTCAAGCATTGATGGAACGACCTGGCCAGGTTTATGGACGGGATGATTTATTTAAATTTGTGTGGGAGACAGATTATATTGGTGATACCCGTACGCTTGATGTGCATGTAAGCTGGTTGAGAAATTTATTGGAAGAGGATCCTCGCCATCCTGACTATATTAAGACTATCAGAGGAGTAGGGTATCGCCTGGATTTTGATTAGCTAAATAAAAACAACTAATTCTTTTTTATCTCAATTAACAACAGATAATAAAAAGAGACTGAAATCAACTTTGAATTCAGTCTCTTTTTTTTGAACGAACAAAATTTTTAGTTAGCCCATAATTCCCAGTGTGATGGCTAACAAGAGCCCACCAGCAATAACTGAGCCTAATTGGCCAGCAGTATTTGCACCCATTGCATGCATCAGGATAAAATTCTCAAAATCTTCTTCCTGAGCTGCTCTAGCAGCTAAACGTCCAGCCATTGGAAATGCACTGATACCACAGGCACCAATTAAAGGATTGATCTTTCCACCTGATAAAACTTTCATCAGTTTGCCAAACATTAAACCTGCAACCGTATCTAACACAAATGCAAATAAACCAATTAGCAGAATGCCTAGAGTCTTTACATTTAAGAAAGAATCACCAATCATTGTCGCACCGACTGCCAGACCCAAAAACAAAGTTGAGATATTAATTAATTCGTTTTGAGCGGCTTTATTCAGGCGATCAACAACACCTGATTCTTTCAAGAGATTTCCAAGCATCAAAGTTGCAATCAGTGGTGCAGCATCAGGAGCAAGTAAGCTGATGACGATGGTGATAATGATTGGGAAAGCAATTACTGCTTTATTCGAAACTGGTTTTGCGGAATACTCCATTCGAATCAATCGTTCTTTCCGGGTTGTGAGGAGTTTCATCAAAGGAATTTGGATTACCGGGATCAAGCTCATATAAGAATAAGCCGCCACCGCAACGGGAGCAAGAATCTCGGGAGCAATTTTGGTTGTTACAAAAATTGCAGTAGGTCCATCAATCGCACCAATTGTTCCGATAGCTGCAGCTTCATTTAATGGGAAACCTAACGCTAATGCAACCATTAATGCACCGTATATACCAAATTGACCGGCAGCTCCTAATAAAACCATTTTTGGCATGGAGAGCAATGGTCGAAAATCAATCATTGCACCAACACCAATAAAGATTAATAGTGGAAATAATTCGGTTTTTATGCCTGCATCATAAATGACTTTAAAGACACCATGATCAGTAGACATACCTAAGTTTGCCAAAATACAACCAAATCCGATTGGTAGTAATAATACTGGTTCATATTGTTTGATAATTGCCAGTGCAATTAATGTCAAACCAATCAGTATCATTACACCGTTTTGCCAGGAAAAGTTTGAAAAGCCACGGGTAATTTCAGTAAGTAATTGGGTAAAATCCATGAATAGCCTCCACTAATCAGCGAAGTCTAGTAATACATGGTTGTGTGGAACTTGATCACCTACCGAAACATAAACTCGTTCGATTTTACCATCACGAGTTGCACGAATGGCGTTTTTCATTTTCATTGCTTCTAGGATCAACAGTTCCTGACCATTTTTGACTTCCTCACCTTCCCGCACATTAATCGTATCAATAACACCAGGAATTGGTGCAACGACTGATTTACTGCTGGCTGAAGCTGCATGCGCTGCTGGTTTTGGAGCTACGCGAACAGGTGCAGAAGCTGCAGATTTTATTGGTGCAGGTGTGGCAACAACTGGTTTTACAACCTGGGTTTCCTCAGGAAACACTTCAAATGTTTCTCCATTTACTGTTGCCAGAATTGGGCGAGATTCCAAATCGTCTATATCCACTTCGTAAGTTTCATTTTCGATCTTAATTTTCATTTTCATTTTGTAGTCCCTCGAGATTTTCGATTTAGTAAAGCGGCACTTTGATTAAGTACTTGGGATCTTTTTGATGTTTGCCAAGCACTGATTGTGCTAGATTCTTGTGGTGTAATAATGGGAAACTGCTTGTGAAGGCTCATTGCAATTGCAACAGCAACGGAAGCAACATGATGTAACCGGTGAGTTTTATCTTCAGTTTTGATGACAGGTTCTTCTTCTGTACTAATCTCTACTTTGACAGTTGCTTTATCTGCTGGTTTGTCATTTGTAATGCGAACAAGAAAATCCATTAAAGCCCACAATAATAGAATGGCAACAAAAACCAATCCCATCCCAATAGCAGTAATAATTAAACCTTGAGTAATTGGATTCACGCGATTCTCCTTAAAGTGGAATATTTCCGTGTTTACGGGCTGGCAAGCTCACTGCTTTATCCTTAATAGCATGAAGAGCAAGAATGATCCTTTGTCTGGTTTCACGGGGTTCAATTACATCATCAACATAACCTGCTCTTGCAGCAGCATACGGATTAAGGAATGCTTCTCGGAATTCTTCTGTTAATCTTTCTCGTTCTGCATTTGGATCTGCGGCTTCTTTAATTTGTTTTCCATAAAGAATATTTGCAGCTCCACCAGGTCCCATAACTGCAATCTCTGCACTTGGCCAAGCCAATGTAACATCAGTACCAATGAATTTTGAGCTCAGCACTACATAAGCACCACCATAAGATTTTCGGGTTGTCACAGAAATCTTTGGTACAGTGGATTCTGAATAAGCAAAGAGAACTTTTGCACCATGCCGAATAACGCCATTATGTTCTTGCGCAACACCCGGTAAGAATCCCGGGGAATCAATGAATGTGATCACAGGAATATTGAATGCATCACACATACGGACAAACCGTGCAATTTTATCTGCAGAGTTGATGTCCATTACACCAGCCATTTGACTTGGTTCCTGTGCAACAATACCGACAGGCATGCCATCCATTCTGGCTAAGCCAATAATTGCATTTTGTGCGAATGTGGTTTGCAATTCAAGGAATGAACCTTTGTCGATTATCAACTCAATTCCTTCATGCATGCTGTAAGGTGCGTTTGGATCCAAGGGAACAAGACTGTTTAAAGCTTCTTCAACACGATTAGGATCATCATCGGATGCAATTTTGGGAGGATTTTCAGCGTTATTGGATGGGAAATATGAGATTGCCTGTCGTGCGATTTGTAAGGCGTCTTTTTCATCCTGTCCAACAAGGTGTGCTAAACCACTTAAACCTAAGTGGACCTGAGCACCACCGAGGCTTTCAAAGTCAACATCTTCGCCGGTAACAGATTTGATAACCTGTGGGCCAGTCAGAAACATGAAGGATTGTTTATCAACCATTATTACGAGATCTGTAACGGCAGGTGAGTAGGCAGCACCACCAGCACATGGTCCCATAATTACACTGATTTGAGGAACAACACCAGAATAAATGGCGTTACGTTTAAAGATTTCAGCATAAGCGCCTAAACTGTAAACACCTTCCTGAATTCTTGCTCCACCAGAATCAATCAATCCAATAATTGGGCAGCCAGTATTTGCTGCAAGATCCATTAATCTTGCAATCTTTTTTCCTTGCATTTCTCCAAGCGCACCACCCTGGATAGTAAAATCCTGAGCGTATACATAAACGGTTCGGTTATTAATTTGTCCGAAACCGGTCACTACACCATCTGTCATTTCATTTCCAGAACCACCTAAATGGTCGTCTCGCTGGACAGTGAATGGTTCCAATTCATAAAATGTCCCTGGATCTAGGAGTAAATCAATTCGTTCGCGAGCAAATAATTTACCTTTAGAATGTTGTGTCGCGATCCGTTTTTCTCCACCACCTAGTTTAGACTGCTTGCGTTTTTCACGCAATTCAAGGATACGGGGATCTTGTTCTTGCATATGTTCTCCTCTTTCAATCTGATAATAATTTGCCATGGGATACTATATTATCCAACAGCGCCAATAAAGTTTTGGATGACCTGCCAAAGTTGTCTTACAACTGTCACCCGAGTCTATTTTAGCTTGAAAGAAAGGAAAGTGACAATATATTTCGGTTACAATCTGAGTGATATTCTTCCTTATAAAAATTTATTTGTGTATTATTAGGAAGAAAATCACATTATTCTTCAGAATCTTCGGATTGATCTGGAATTTCAGTACCTGGTCCATATTCATACACTGCCTGCCAGGGGCGGTAGCGGGTGAAGATTGTATCTGAAGTGATTACGTCACCATTTCTTGTAACCGTGCGGGAGACTGTCACATCAGCACCATTGGCTGCCCAATCCACCTGTTTGATTTCCCCCTCTTTTAAATCCGGTTTTTCAATATATTTAGGCTTTGGGGCTTCAATTACGTTAGTAACCCCGGTAGTTGACCAGTTAACTTCGCGACCATCGGAAGTAGAATAAAACTTCCAGACAATGCTTGAATAAGACGGGTTAACATAAGTTTCCATCAGCAACCAGTTGGTGGTATCGTTGGTGAACTTGAAATCCACTATTGGAACAAAAACGGTGGCATCCAGACCAGCCAGACGCTGGTCAATACGGTTGCCAGCTACCTTTTCATAATAAGATACACGATAAGCGTGTGGATAACGTTCCACGATCGGAAAGCCGGTAAAAAATGCTGCCCGAAAGAGTGTGGTGCTGACCTGACAGACACCGCCACCGACACCTTGAATGGTTTGTCCACCTGCAATGATTAAAGCTTCTGCATATCCGTTTTCCAACGTGATGTCTCCCAAAGCTTCTGCCATAGAGAAGGTAGCACCGGGTGGAACCATCACCCCATGAAATTTACTGGAGGCAACGATGATGTTTTGAACCCGGTCTCTACTGGAACCATAAAAATATGAAATCTCTTCATGTACCAGTTCCGTGATTCCTAAATCCGACCCTTTAATGTCATTGGTAAGGAATGGTTTGTTGATTTCAAATACAAGGGGAATTTCATGACTGTTATCGGTTACGATTTGCTCCTGAATGGTTTGAATTGTTGACTCAAGGTTTAATTCACGACCGATAATTGCAGACTCAATAACATCCAACTCGCCGGTATCATCATTAAAGATGTAATGGGCATCTTTTGGATTGATTTTTAATTTCGGAGAAATATCATTCAGAAAACTTCTAAGAAAATCGCTATTAATTCCAACCTGATAACGATTTCCATCTGCATCAATGACCCGTTCAATTCTTAAATTTTGTGCCAGGGTGTTTTGATCAAATTCCCAGGGGCTATCAGGAGTATTTTCGGCTGTCAGGACCAGGGGTTTACTCAGTATTCTTTTTGCAAGCGCTGCCTGTTCTTCAGCATCGAGAATATAAGGGAGAGTTTCTTCAATTACCAACTCCACCATGCCATCACGCATTGTGGGCAATACAAGCGCAATTTTCTCAATCGTGGAATCAATATTGACTGTGCGGCCAATTTGTCCACTCCGGACCACTACTTCTGTCCCATTCAGACCTAATTCGGCTTCCAGAACCGGCTTGTCAATCAGTGAGGCTATTTGTTTAATCTGCATATAAGCGATACGTTCATCAAAGACAAAGCTGGGAGCAATATTGCTTCCATAGCGCCAAGTCCTCCATTGGTCATTTAGACGCACGATTAAATTTCCTTCACGACCAATTTCAAAGGCATGGCCAGCGGTTGATTCGGGATCAATAAACAAACCAAGTTGGGCAGGGGAGAGTAACCATGTTAGTTCACCATCCCGCAATAGAATTCTCCCCTCAAGAGGGTAGGAAATTTCTTCATTGAGAATTAATGCAGCCTCCTGTGGAGTCATCCCACTGACATCTATTCCGGAAACTGTGATACCTGGAGCAATCCGGCCAGCCAGCCAGACCTGGACTCCCAATCCAAAAGCAATTAATAAACCTGTTCCGATAATACAACCGGCCAGAATTGCTATCAAGATTTGTTCCAATACCGGTAACGATTTCTTTTGTTGGTATGTAATACTCGCCATTATTTACCTATCAGTTTCGATTAATTAAACATACTGTTGCAAAAAAGACGCCAGATCAAGAGTAATAGTTCCAAAGTGGTCTGGAAACTTTCTGTCTTTCATTATAATGGATTATGAAATCCAGCCAATATTGAAGTATAAAGGTGTGGCAGAAATTTGATGGATCAATTTGTTCAAATTGCCTCGCAATCGCTTGACTCTACCATTGGTTGCGGTATAATTCTGTTCGCTGCAATTAACATAGCAGCCCGGTCTAATCAGAGATGAGAGATCGTTCACAATTGAATACTTGAAAAGGCTATTGTAAAGTCGATGCAGGTAATAATAGAGCACCGGTGTTCGCCAAAAAAATGGAGTACATCGGTTATTTTTTGCCCCTTGACAGATCAGACACTGCTGAGTAGAATCGGCAAGCCTTAGAAAAGTACACAGCACCTTAACAACTGAAGAGTGATAGGAAAGACGAAGAACCTGTTAATTTTAGAAACCGCGAGAAAAAAAATAAACCGAAGCACTCCGTAAGGAGTGATAAAAAAGATATTTTTGCGGAGAGTTT